>WASW01047307.1_pt1 | contig 32578 bp, 27 predicted proteins | sample 5698521 | NCBI WGS metagenome assembly WASW01 (sample SAMN11175560, study PRJNA528189) | sponge metagenome | isolation source: marine sponge | host: Leucetta | place: Antarctica: Western Antarctic Peninsula, King George Island | collected 2013-01
GAACGGCTGGCTCGAAACTACCTGTCCATGCTACAACTGGCAGCCACCGTGATTTGGCTTAGATGATTGAGAACGCCCCCTAGGATCACGAAAGCGTATCGCCAGGTGACCAAATCAACGACAATCGGCATTAAGTGGATGGTTCCCAGCGTGAGAAGGAACCCAACCGATGTTTGTACGGTCAGCAAGGTTCCAATGCGCTCAGGCGGTGCGAGCTCGGCAATGCTGGCGGAGAACTGAGCAGAGTCTGCAATTACGGATATCCCCCAAATCATGCACACCAGCGATACCAGATAAATATTACCGCCATACAGAAAGCCAATACCAATTGCGCAAAGACCACTGACCGCCATAGCGATTATGGTCAGGGTCGTACGCCCAAAACGGTCAGAAACGAGGCCGCCAATCAAACATCCAGCGGCACCGCCCATGCCGATGGTGCCAAACGTTACAATGCGGGCCCAGTATTCTGAGCTATCTATAGGTAGGGTTAGGGCGAAGCTGGACGAGAGAAACACACCAAGCCAGGCCCACATGGCATAAAGCTCCCACATATGGCCAAGATATCCGAAATTTGCCAGCCGCAATGGTTTTGAGGTGAACGCCAGCAGGGCGTCTTTCGGCTTGAAGATGGGCGCTTTTTTGTACCCCGGCCCGATTTCGATCCAGGTCATCAGGGCCGCCGCGCTTAATGATACCAGTGATGCTGAGGCAATGGTGAAGCGCCAGTCAATTCCGCCGATGGCGTTGAACAGGTGAGGGGAAGCGGACCCCAATGTCAGCGCGCCGACCAGTAACCCAACCAGAAGTCCGAGATCTCCTTTGGCCCAGGTCGTCGCCAGACGCATGCCAATAGGATAAATCCCGGCCATGCAAGTTCCAGTGATAAACCGACATAGGATTACGCTGATTGACGTCGGATCAAGTAGCAGAATCAGGCTATTAACGAGTGCTGCGACGACAGTTGCCGCCATCATAAAGTAACGGGGATTAAGACGGTCTGCGAGGCCAAAATAGGCACTGATCAGAGTGCCAACGACAAACCCGGCCTGAACAGCGCTGGTGAATAGAGAGGCATGTGCTGTACTTAGTGTGTATTCTACCATCAGCGAGGGAAGTACCGCTGAGGCGGAAAACCACAGCGTCATGGCTGCGACCTGCGTAATCATCAGAAGGGCGAGAGATTTTTGTTTATTTGATATTGTTGGATTCCCCTTGGATATATTTGGCAGCATTGCGCAGTGATTCTGGTTGAGAAGTAGCCTAACTTAATGTTGCTGAACGAAAAGAGTTTCGTGGGCTCACAGCTTGATAGATGTGCCGACATTAACGAAATTTATAAACACTGATTTAGGATAGTTCCGACCCAACTTCATCCATTATCCGCCTGTCGGTCAGGTGGTTTATGGATGCGCTCTGGCGGGAATGTCACGGTAACCATTGTTCCTTTACCTACTTCGCTTTCAATCTCAAGTGTGCCGCCATGCCGTTCCATCAATGATTTTGCCAAGGCGAGACCAAGACCTGCACCCTCATGAGTACGCAAATGGCCATCTCGAACCTGGCCAAATTTCTCAAGGGCCCTGGGTATATCCGCTTTGGCGATGCCAATTCCAGTATCTTTGACCGATATCGCGAAGCTGCCATCACCGGTGATCTTGCCAGATACGACAATTTGACCGCCTTTTGGTGTGAACTTTATTGCGTTGGTAATGAGGTTCAGGAGAATTTGTTTGAGGCGCAAAGGATCCGCATATAGAGGCGGTAACAGCATATTTTCATGAAGTTGTAATGTCACGCCCGCGTCTTCGGCTCGACCACTTGCCATCATTTCACAGACCGCTACAGACTCTGCCAAATCTACCAGTTCTTCTTCGATATCGAGCGTTCCGGCTTCAACCAACGATATGTCTAATATGTCAGAGATGATGCCCAATAAATGCGCGCCTGAATCGTTAATATCTTTCGCATAGTCTTGATATTGACTTTCGAGCGGACCGAACATCGCCCCTTTGATAATATCTGAAAAGCCAATGATGGCGTTCAAGGGCGTACGTAGTTCATGGCTCATGTTAGCCAGAAACTCTGACTTGGCTTGGTTTGCCTTTCTCGCCTCCATAAGAGCCTGCTCGCGATCTTTTTCCGCATCTACACGTTCTGTGATATCGGTGATGATGTTGAAAGTTGATCCGTCGGGAATTCGGGTTTCGTAAGCTAATAGTTCTCTGTCATGGCGGTGGATCTCGATTGGTGCGCCCGGGCTGCGGTGTTGCTCCATTCTCCTGCGGATATAGTCCTCTTCCCGACCCTTGGCATTCTGTACAGGTTGCCGTGCAATCATGGTTCGCAGCATTTTCTCAAAAGTCACTCCGGGTTTCAGGATGTCGGCCATAGTGGACATTATGCCGCGATAATGATCATTAAAAAATAGGAGGCGGTCGTTCTCGTCGAACAGAGCAATGCCAACGGGGACATTTTCGATCGCGTGGGATAAGCGTTCACGGGATCTTTCGACTTTTTTTATATCCGTCAAATCGGTAAGGACCGTGGCAATCGAAATGATGTCCCCGTCATCTGAACGAATTGGGTAGCGATGGATCAGCAGAGACCGTTCTTTGCCGTCCGGGAATAAGCGGGTCGCCTCGTTGATGATCGGCGTTCCCTGTTCGAGCATGACAAGGTCCTGTGCTTCTATTTTAGCCGCCGTATTATTGTCTAAATAGTCATAAACGGTCGATCCAGCGACCTTAGATGCATCGACGTTCATCCAAAGTCTGAATGTTTTATTGGCACTAAGATATCGGCCATCTGTGCCTTTGAGGGTAATCGCACCTTGTGACATCTCAAAGATCGCACTGAGCCTGCCTTCGGTTTCCCGCTGTGCCTCTTCCGCTTTGATCCGGTCTGTAATGTCAGTGATGATGATGATCGTGCCACCATCCGGTGTTGGGTTTTCCCGGTAAATGAACGTTCGATTGTTTCTCATCGTTTCATATTGAGGTCCGGGGGCGCGATGTCGTTCCATCCGCGCAGTGATATATTCTTCCTCGCGGCCAACTGCTTCTGGTGCCTCACCGGAATAGGCGCGCGCGCGAACCAAATCTTCCAGCTTTAAGCCAGGTTTGAGTAAATTTTCAAGCGCACCTTCATGGTGTTTACGATAGGCCTCATTCCAGAAAACCAATTCATCATTTTGATCGTAAATCGCAACACTTTCCCCCAGCGGCTCAATCGCAGCGGTTAAACGCCGAGACGCATCCTCTTCGCTCGCTCGGATCGACGCTTGTTCTGCATGTTTTTGCTCGGTGATGTCCGATTGAATTAATATCGTCGCGCCATCAGGCATTCTTTGGTGCCGAAATTGATGAATTCTGCCCGTAGAATGCACCGTTTCCCCAATATGAGTGTCGTCGTAATCTCGACGTTCCTTGAGGCGCATTTGGACCCAGCCTTCAGGATCTGTTTTGGCCATTGGATGCGCGATCAGACCAGAGGCCACGCTTCTCCTCATCATTTCCTCTTGTGTGAAGCCGATTATTTGATCTTTCGGAGGGGTATGAGGATACACTTCATGAAAAGCGTTGTTGGTAAACAGAATCCGTTCATTCTTATCGTAAAACAGGACCACGTCCGGAAATATATCAAGTGCCTTTCTTAGCAGGTGGTCGACGCCCGCTTTGTTTCGGGTTTCATCTTCGGATTGTCGGAGGGCGTCTTGTGCACCGAGAAGTTGATCGATCAGCTCCATTTTTGACAACCGCATTAGTTTACTTTTATTGAATGGGCCTGAATTCATGAAAATATTCCAGAAACTCGTTGGAAGTCTGTACTCAAAGTTCCGTATGACGTTGCAGATGCGATACTCCAAATTTTCAAAAAATGGGTACAATAATATGCAGTTAAGTTGCGCTTTGTCGATAAATAGATAAATTTTGTATGCCAATCGAGTGGCGTGAACTTGATAAAATTCTATTTTGGCGCAGTCGCTGCGAGTACAACAACGCCCAGCATTGAGAGTGCCATTATTATATTTATTCGAAACTGAATGTGAGCCGGAAGATTGAGGCGGTGCAATGTGACGCCGGCATAAAGCCACAGAAAATGAACGGGAATCCAGATGCCGTTTATGATCAGAAACTTCACCAGTGTTTCCGTGATCAGGCTGTCCGGCCAGAAGGCAAAACCAGTGAACAGTGCGGTGTTGACAGCATAGGCTTTAGGATTAATGGCCTGAAGCGTGATCCCGTCCCAGAACCCGGGTGGTTTTACCGCACTGATGAAAGCAATTTTTCGTCCTGACAGTGCGATCCGAACGCCGAGATAAATTATATAACCGGCGGATACGATCAAAAGAAACAGGCGGATATTTGAATTGGCCAGAACAGCCGCCGCCAGTCCGGATATGACGGCAAATGCGACTAGATTTGTGCCGACAAACAATCCGGCGATATAGCTAAACCCGGATTTAAACCCATGTGCTGAGCCAACGCCAGCAACGGACAGCACGCCGGGGCCAAGCGTAATCAAAAGAAGAATGCCGGCAACGGTGAAAGCGACCATCCTGCTTAATAAGGCCGGATCTGAATGCCGTCAACCAACCGACAACATTACGCTTTCAAATGGTATCTGGAATTATCCAAATTGATGAATGAGATTAATAAAAGAATGGCGGAGGGTGAGAGATTCGAACTCTCGATACCCGTGAAGGTATGCCGGTTTTCAAGACCGGTGCATTCAACCGCTCTGCCAACCCTCCGGCTTTCTTTAGCGGCGTTGCTGCGCAGTCTTTACTGGTTTCGATCGGTTCAGTCCACTACCAAGTTCTCGTATAACGAAAAAAATTACTTGTTGAATTGTGTCAGCGCTAAAAATTTACACCCGCAGCACCGACGGCAGTATTATTGACCTTTAAACTTCCTTTAGGTTTGTATGGTATTTCACGCGATCACATAACTAGATTGAGGCGTATACATTTAAATGTTCTTTGAATTATCAAAAATATTCTGGTTTATCGCAGCTCCGGGAAACGCTCTGTTTGTCCTTATGGTTCTATCTGCCATGCTGTTGTGGTCGCCGTGGGTGCGAACCGGCAGGGCGTTGACAAGTATTGCCGTTCTGGTTGGGTGCATTGTCGCAATTTTCCCTATGGGTAGTTGGATCAACTGGCATCTTGAGAATCGATTTCCTGCCATGCGAAATTTGCCGCAACATGTAGACGGCATCATCGTTGCAGGCGGCATTATTGACCCGGGCACCAGCCATGCACGTGGACAACCTGTGATTGGAGGTGCCGTCGAACGACTAACAGCGGCGAGCAGTCTGGCACTGCAATTTCCTGACGCACAAATTATTTTCAGTGGCGGTTCCGGTGATCTTCTCAATCAGGATTTAAAAGAAGCGGATTATGTTGCACCGTTTTTTATCCAGATGGGAATTCCTGCCGAACGCGTGATATTTGAAAACCAAGCTAGGAATACGGTCGAAAATGCTAAAATAACCTACAAGATTGCCAATCCTCGGCCTGAAGAAACCTGGGTACTGGTGACGTCAGCGTTTCATATGCCCCGTGCAATGGGGACATTTCGTAAAGCGGGTTGGAGCATTCTGGCTTACCCAACCGATTACGGATCTCGTCCTCAGTTCAATTGGCACTTTGGTTTTAATTATTTTGGTAACATGGGAAAATTGAATGGAGCAGTTCATGAAATTCTTGGTTTGATTTTTTACCGCTTAACTGGGAAGAGTGATGCGTTTTTCCCTGAACCTTAAGGTCCTTGATGGCTTGAGCCGACAGAAAAAGAGATTTAAACGATGCGTAGACTGTTATTTGCGATAACCCTGTCAATTATGTCGTCATCTTTGGCGGCGAAAGAAGTTTTGGCGCCGCCGCCATTTACGCCCTGGCTTAATGACCTTAAGGCAGAAGCCCAAGGGCGCGGAATTTCCGAGAACCTTCTAGAGCGCGCACTTAACGGCGTAACGCCGATTGAGCGGGTTATAGAACTGGATCGGCGACAACCTGAATTCTCCATGACGTTCTGGACTTACCTTACAAAGTCAGTCAGCGCGGCGCGAATCAAAAAAGGCCAGGAAATGTTGATTAAGCACAAAACCCTACTGGCGAAAGTATCAAAAAAGTTGGGCATTCAACCCCGTTTTCTAGTCTCTTTTTGGGGGTTGGAAAGCAATTTTGGCAAGTACACCGGGGTGTTTCCTGTTGTTGGTGCATTGGTTACGCTTGCCCATGATCGGCGGCGGTCGAAATTTTTCCGTGAACAGCTGTTGGCGGTTTTGGAGCTCATAGATGAAGGTAATTTCCCGCTGAGTGTTAAAGGGTCGTGGGCTGGGGCAATGGGAAATCATCAATTTATTCCAACAACTTACCGTGATTTCGCCGTTGATTTTGATGGCGATGGCAAACGTAACCTTTGGTCCAGTTTGCCAGATATATTTGCGTCCGCCGCTAATTATCTTGGTCGTTCGGGGTGGGATTCGAAAAAGACATGGGGCCGGGAAGTCAAATTACCGAAGACGATTGATTTTGCACTAACGGGTCTCGACGTTCGAAAATCTCTCGCAGACTGGCAAAAACTCGGGGTTCGCCGGGCAGATGGTGGGCGTTTGCCAGATGTTGATATTGAGGCATCAATTATTCTTCCGTCGGGGTACCAAGGGCCAGCATTTCTCATTTATAAGAACTTTCGAACCATCATGGTATGGAATAGATCTATCTATTATGCGCTCGCAGTAGGCCACCTTGCAGACAGACTTGTCGGAGGCGGTAAGTTAATTGCCAAACAGCCCAAAGTCGACAAACCGCTATCGCGCCAGGATGTTATGGACATGCAAAGCCGCTTGACGGCTGTTGGGTTTGATACAGACGGTATTGATGGACGCGTTGGCCCAATGACCCGAAAAGCGATCAAAGCATTTCAAGCGAGCGTTTATCTGCCGGCTGATGGGTTTCCATCCATGGGGTTACTTGAACGTTTGCGCGGTATCTGAGCCTTGCAGGGGTCCACACGTGGGAGTAAGCTACAAAATGTCGCGAATGGTGACTGCCATAGATACAAGATATGGGTGTTTCGGGGGAATTCTATCTGAATGCGAGCGTTAGAAAATAAATTTGTCGGTGTCATTCGTCGCGCGGTATTGATTGCTTTTGGCGTCGCCGTTCTGGCGAGCTGTGCAGAAACCAAACTGGTCATACATTCGGCTAAACGCATTATGGGACCAAGCGACTCAAATGCTGAGGTTAAGGCCACAACGGAATACAAGATCGGTAAACCCTATCAGATTGCTGGTATTTGGTATTATCCCAAAGAAGACTTTGAATACGACGAGACTGGAATTGCGTCCTGGTATGGTACGAAATTTCATGGCCGGAAGACGGCTAATGGCGAAATTTACGACATGAATACCTTGACGGCGGCTCATCGCACGCTGCCGTTACCGAGTTTTGTAAGGGTTACCAATTTGGAAAATGGACGAAGCCTGATCCTTAGAGTTAATGATCGAGGGCCCTTTGCACGTGGCCGTATTATTGATATCTCCAGGCGCGGTTCCCAGTTGCTGGGGTTTCAGAGGCAGGGAACAGCGCGCGTTCGCGTTCAGGTGATGGCTGATCGGTCGCAAGCCGTAAAAGCCCGCCTCCGAAATCAGGCGGACCTGGCGGAAGTTGGATCACCTATTACTGTCGATCGATTACCAAAAGCGAAGGTCCAGAGCCAAACTTTGCCGTTGCCGGGACGTCCTGATGCGAATGCTGAGGCCGCAGCATTACCACTACCGAAGGCACCACCAATTGAATCCTTGGCACCAGAACCTGCTCCGCCGGTTGCAGCAGCCGAAGAGGAGTTCAAGTTGTCTGGAGAAGTAACCCAGACGACAAAAGTGAATACCAATATTTACATTCAAGCGGGCGCCTTCAGTAAATTTGACAATGCTACCCGCGTTCGGGCCCGTCTCGCCCCCCTTGGTGAGGTAAAGTTGTCTCAGGTGCTGGTCAATGGTGTCGACCTATATCGGGTTAGGGTCGGTCCTCTTGCTGACGTCGGCCAAGCTGACCAAATGTTATTGGCTGTGTCTGAGTCAGGTTATGATAATGCTAGAATTGTAGTTGACTGATTTTTCAATATAAGTGTTATAAAACAAATGGTTACAATGAAAAATTTCAATTTTAAATTAACTTTTGTCATAATGTCATTAACCGTCTATCTGGTCTTGACCGGACGGAGTTTGGCGATCGATACGATTGCCCGCGAGGCGATCTTAATAGACGTGGAAACTGGTGAAACAATCCTAGAAAAAGGCGCTGATCAGTCGATGCCTCCTGCATCGATGAGCAAACTGATGACGCTGTATATTCTATTTCAACGGTTGCGGGATGGTTCTGTAAAACTTGATGATAAATTGCCTGTTAGTGAAAACGCGTGGCGGCGCGGCGGTGCAAAAAGCGGTAGTTCCACGATGTTTCTTGAACCAGGGAAAAGCGTGAAAATTGAAGATCTCATCCGCGGGATTATCGTTCAGTCTGGCAATGATGCATGCATTGTGGTCGCTGAGGGTTTAGCCGGATCTGAAGCTGCATTTGCTGAGGAAATGACATCAACCGCCCGTGAGATTGGCATGATGAATTCAACGTTTCGCAATGCGACGGGATGGCCTCATCCGGAACACCGCATGACCGCACGTGATTTGGCAATATTGGCGAAACGCACAATTTTGGATTTTCCGGATTATTACCACTATTATCAGGAAACCGTATTTACCTATAACAAGATCAAACAATACAACCGAAATCCTTTGTTGTACAAAGATATTGGTGCTGATGGCCTGAAAACTGGACATACGTCTGAAGCTGGTTACGGCCTTACCGCCTCAGCAGTACGGGACGGTCGCCGGCTGGTATTGGTTGTAAATGGACTGCCGTCAAAAAAGGCCCGCACCGTTGAACCTGAGCGTTTGTTGATGTGGGGTCTGCGAGAATTTAATAATTATTCATTGTTTTCGGCCGGTGAAACGGTGGATGCGGCCAGTGTATGGCTTGGGAAAACAGCAACGGTCCCTTTGGTTATTACCAGAGACGTAAAAATTACGCTGGCCCGCAAAGCCCGAAAAAAGCTCAAAGCTACGATTAAATTTCAGGGACCTATCCCTGCTCCTATTTCAAAAGGAACAACGATTGCCACGGTTACGATTTCGGCGCCCGGACGGGAGCCAATGAAAATTCCGCTTGTTGCTGGAGCAGACGTTGAGCAACTTGGGCTGATTGGCCGTCTGGGAGCGGCCTTTAACTCCATCGTCTGGGGCGCGTCGGGTTGATTCAATGAGCGGCGCAAAATTCATCACGTTCGAAGGTGGCGAGGGGGGCGGGAAATCCAAGCAGTTAAAATTGCTGGCCAGTGCCCTTGAACGTTCGGGGCAGCCAGCTGTGTTGACCCGTGAGCCGGGCGGCGCGCCGAGTGCTGAAGATATTAGGGCATTGCTGGTGTCAGGTGACGTCGATCGTTGGCAACCCATCAGTGAAGCATTTCTAAATTATGCTGCGCGGGTCGAACATGTTACGCGAACGGTTAAACCTGCGCTTAGTACGGGGAAATGGGTGTTATCAGATCGATTTGCTGATTCAACTATGGCTTATCAGGGATATGGTCATGGCCTTTCGCGATCAGATTTATCCACATTATACAACATGGCTCTCGGCGATTTTGTGCCGGACTTGACTATTATCCTCGATATTTCTGTTGAGGATGGTCTCGCACGGGCAAATGCACGGGGCGATACTGAGGATCGTTATGAGCGTATGGGAGAAGACTTCCATCGCCGCCTTCGAGAAGGGTTTTTGAGCATCGCCGAAGCCGAACCAGGCCGCTGCCGCGTGGTTGATGCTGGTAAATCTATTGAGGTTGTACAACAACAAATCATTGATCAGGTAAACGGACATTTTGGTTTGAATTTGTCATGAATGCCAAAGCTGCGCGAAAAATTGAAGACGACATTTGGCCTCCTCTGCCGCGGATAAATCCAGACCTGCTCGGACAGGAGCAGGCTGAACGGACATTGATGGATGCATTCGGCGGAAATCGCATGGCGCACGCATGGTTAATTTCTGGACCAAAAGGTATTGGCAAGGCGACACTTGCCTATCGGTTTGCCCGCTATGTTCTAAGCCAGGGCGTTGAAGCTGACATTGCCGGCGCCGGTCTGTTCGGCGATGATTTGCCGGTGGAAAAGCCGAACAGCCTATGGACGGATCCCACTTCAGCGGTATTTCAACGTATTTCTGCCGGTGGGCACGCGGATTTTCTGAAGATTGAACGTTCGCTTAATGACAAAGGAAAACCCCGTAAAGATATTGTTGTTGATGATGTTCGCGGCATTGGTGGTTTTCTTAGCCTGACGGCTGCAGAAGGGGGATGGCGGGTTGTCGTGATCGATAGCGCCGACGAGATGAACCGGAACGCCGCCAACGCTGTACTGAAAGTCCTTGAAGAACCTCCGGCGCGCGCCATGCTGCTTCTGGTTAGCCACAATTCCGGCCGTCTGCTGCCAACAATCCGTTCACGTTGCCGAAAACTGGTATTGCCGGGGTTGGTCGATAGCCATATGACAGCTTTATTGGAAAAATATTTGCCAAACGTAGCGAATGACGAACGGTCTGAACTGATAAAACTTGCCGGCGGCAGTATTGGTCATGCCGTGACATTGTCCGGCGCAGGTGGACTGGCACTGTACCGTGAACTCCTGGACTTGCTTGCCACATGTCCGCATCTGGATGTTCCAAAGTTACACAAGCTGGCGGGTAATCTTGCGAAGGTTGGCGCTGACGACACTTTTCACACCGCGATGGGAATCCTTCTCAATATTCTTGCCCGATTGGTTCGGGCGTTCGCGGCAAAAGGCGGCGAAACCGAGCTTGTAGAAAGAGAAGCACAGATCGCAACCCGTCTTGGGGGCACAGCGGACCTTGATAGATGGCTTAAGGTATGGGAAAAGATCACCCACTTGCTGGACCGCACGGACGCGATCAATCTTGATCGTAAACAAGTGGTCTTGAATATCTTTCTTGAGATCGAAGGTGCCGCCCGATCCGGCCAGCGGTAACCGGGTTTCCCCTGCCGGTTTGTTGGTCATCCATGAACAAGACTTATTACGTTACGACCCCCATTTATTACGTTAATGACGCGCCGCACATCGGGCATGCCTACACGACGCTTGCCTGCGACGCATTGGCCCGTTTCAAACGCCTCGATGGGTTCGATGTGAAGTTCCTGACGGGTACGGATGAACATGGCCAGAAAGTGGAAAAATCTGCTGAAGCCGCTGGAATTCCACCACAAGAGTTTACCGACCGGGTGTCGCAAAATTTCCGTGATCTGGCCGATTTTATGGACTTTACCCATGATGATTTTATTCGCACGACTGAGCCGCGTCATCTCAAGGCCTGCCAGGATATCTGGCAGCGCTTGAAGGATGCAGGAGACATTTACCTTGGGTCCTACGCCGGATGGTATGCGGTGCGTGATGAGGCGTTTTATGGTGAGGATGAACTTAAGACTATTGATGGCAAGAAAATCGCTCCAAGTGGTGCAGAAGTAGAATGGGTTGAAGAGCCTAGTTATTTTTTCCGTCTGTCGGCCTGGCAAGAGCGGTTGCTGGCGTTCTACGAAACCCATCCTGATTTCATCCTGCCTAATTCGCGGAGAAACGAGGTTTTGAGTTTCGTAAAGGGTGGTCTTCTGGATATCTCCATATCACGGACCACATTCAAGTGGGGCGTTCCGGTCCCGGATGACGAAGATCATATCATGTATGTCTGGCTTGATGCTTTGACTAATTACATGACAGCGGCTGGATATCCGGATATGGAGTGCGCGGATTACCAAAAATTCTGGCCCGCTGACCTTCATATGGTTGGCAAAGATATTCTGCGCTTTCATGCGGTTTACTGGCCAGCATTTCTGATGGCTGCTGACCTTGCCCTACCGAAACGCATATATGCCCATGGCTGGTGGACCAATGAAGGTCAGAAGATTTCGAAATCTCTCGGCAATGTAATTGATCCAATTGAACTGGTGAATAAATACGGGCTTGATCAGGTTCGGTATTTCCTGCTGCGTGAGGTGCCGTTTGGCAATGATGGTGATTTTTCCCATCAGGCGATGATTGGCCGGGCGAATGGTGAGCTTGCCAATGATTATGGTAATTTGTCGCAGCGCGTTCTGTCGATGATTTTCAAAAACTGCGATGCGGCAATACCAGCGCCCGGTGCCTTTACGGCGGAAGATGATGAAATGCTGGCAGCAGCTTATGATCTTCTCGATGCAACGCGTGCTCATATCGACGTGCAGGCATTTAACCTGGCATTGGAGGTGATCTGGGTGGTCATTCGCAAGGCAAACGCGTACGTCGATGCGCAGGCACCGTGGAAGCTTAAAAAGGAAAATCCGGAGCGGATGAATACGGTTCTTTATGTGCTCGCCGAAAGTATTCGTAATTTGGCCTTGATGACTCAACCCTTTATGCCAAATGCCTCGGCTAAGATGCTTGATCAGTTGGCCGTTCCTGAAGATGCGCGCAGTTTCTTATCATTTGGCAAAGACAGCGCGCTCACGGGCGGTACAACGCTTGAGAAACCGGAAGGTGTATTCCCGCGGTTGGTGGTTGATGAAGAATAGCTGATTACCGCCGCTGGACCGTTCGCTCGGCGGGGAAAGTTATCGTAACAATGGTTCCTTTGTTAACGGCGCTTTCAATTTCCAAGGTACCGTCATGGTAGTTCATTAATGACTGGGCGATGGCCAGGCCAAGTCCGGCGCCTTCATGTGCAAGCGTATGACCATCACGAACTTGTCCAAATTTTTCCAATATAATGGGAATGTCATTTTTATCGATTCCAATACCGGTATCGCTGATTACCAGCGCGACGCGGCCGGAATGGTCGATTTTACCATCCATAATAATTCGGCCGCCCTCTGGCGTGAACTTGATAGCGTTTCCTATGAGATTTAAAATGATCTGCTTGAGGCGCATTGGATCCACCATAAGTGTCGGCAGGGCCGACAAATCATTGACCATCAAATCGAGCCCAGATTTTTCGGCACGTCCGCGAACCATCATTTCGCATGCGCTTACAATCTTCAGTACATCCACTTTTTCTTCTTCGATCTCGAGTTCACCGGTCTCGATTTTTGAAATGTCGAGGATGTCAGAAATGATCCCCAATAAATGTTCACCGGAGGCATTAATATCACTGGCATATTCCTGATACTTTTCTTTGATGGGTTGGCCAAACATGGCGCCCCTTATGATTTCTGAAAACCCGATAATTGCGTTTAAGGGTGTCCGCAGCTCATGGCTCATGTTCGCGAGAAAGTCTGATTTGGCCTGACTGGCGGCTTCCGCCTGATGCCGTGCTGACTGAGCTTTGTCTTTTGCATCCTGCAATTCGGCGGTGCGTTCAGCGACCTTTCTCTCAAGACCTTCATTAGCCCGGGCAACGGCATCCATTGCCGCTTGCAGTTCTTTTTCCGCCTGTTTGAGATCGGATATGTCCTGGAACGTTCGAATATCGTATCCATCACCCATAGATTTAAAATGCACCAGTAATATTTCGCCATTGATTCCCTGGCGTTGATAATTGAAATCTTCTGTCGGCTCACCGCGCCGCCTTTTTTCTAACCATTCATCAACTTTTCGGGCGTCTCTCGGAGAAGGCCTTACATCCTCACCTTGGGTTTGATGGAATGCGTTAAAATCCTCAGACGTTGAATTGCTCTCGAGAAATCTTGCGGGAATACCAAGCATTTCAGGAAGGCGTTGATTGAACAGAACAATATTATCGTTTTTGTCACGAACAATAATACCCTGGTTTATGGTCTCGATGGCCATATTAATCAGGCTACGTTCGGCGCCAAGTTCCTGTTCCACTTGCTTGCGGCCCGTCACGTCAACATGCCAGATCATGACAGCGTCTTCATCATCGAATGAAATTGGCCGCGAATCCATCTGGCACCACCACTCAGTGCCGTCATGCCGTTTACGCCGAACTTCGCGGCCGACAATTGATCCGTTTAGTTTGTGTTCTGACCAAAGCTGCTCCAGGTCATCTGGGTCGACAAAAGTAGAGATGATATCTTGATCCAGTAGGACATCGGTTGAATTAGCGCTGAACATTTCGGCAAACCGTGGATTAACGAAAAGTCGTTTTTTGCTTTTGGTTGATATGATGGAAACACCAAAGGGACTGTTGTTCAGAATATCAAGCAGGCGGGCCTCACTTTTACGTAATGTGTCCTTTGCCCGGTTGGCCGTCTCGGCCTCTTCTTTTGCCCGCTTTTCACCGCCAATATCTGACGAAATTAATATCGTTTTCCCATCATCAAGTATTTGCTCGCGGGATTGCAAAATGATTCCGTCCTGACGAACGATTTCAAATGGTCCCTGCGGATTACGGTGGTGTGCCATGCGTTCGGTCAGCCATTGTTCCTCTCGTCCAATAGCGTCCAGGATGTGCCCATTGGCGAGAGTGGCTCTCAGTTGCTCCTCCAGTGTCACCCCAGGAACGGCCATTTCCGGTGTCGCGGCGTTTAGTTCCCGGAACTTTTCGTTGCAAAATATTAGGCGGTCTTCTGCGTCATAAAGCGAGATACGTTCATCAAGCATGTTCACGGCGGAAAATAGTTCCACCAGTGTTTTTTCCGCCTGCTTGCGTTCCGAAAACTCTCTTGTCATCCGCTCGGCGTTTGGGGCCCATTGAATTATGCCAGCCGCCAGCAAAATAAAACCGATAAGATAACCAACGACTTTTTCGAGAAACGCCTCAACGGCTGTATTTCCGACGACTACATAAACGTTAAGGGCTTCAAAGTTATCCGTTATGTCGAGCAACGTTCCAAATAAGATCAGCGCAAACCCTGCTTGAACAAGCCGCCAACCCGCAGTGACCACGAAATCTCGCTTTCTGCCAAGCTTCCAGAGGTATCCGATAAGGACGAGTAAAACGATAGCTCGAAAGCACTCCAGTATGGTGTCGTTCAAAATCACGTAAGCTCAATCCTTACTTAAGTTCTTCGCCACTCTTCTGCTGTCACTGCAAACGGCTCATGTTATCTAGTTTATGAGCCAATCTAAGATTGATATTACCCGGATATTAGTTTTGTTCATACAATAATACTCAAATTTTGGAGATAAAGAGGTACGATTTAAAAATTAAAATTGAAGTCTGGTTTTGCGACAATCTATTTCATTTGACTGAAATCTTTTTTGCAGACTACGGTAGGTCAGCATCCACTCAGCTCGCCATCCCGTGATAAGGAAGTACTCGTGAACCCTCCAATCATAGACGCCCTGCAGTATAGCAACTGGTCAGAAGAGATATTTCGTCAGATGAACACGGGCGGTGTCGCGGCGGTACATGTTACAATCTGCTATCACGAAGATTTCCGCGAGACCGTTGAAAACATCAGTGCATGGAATCTGCTGTTCGAGCGCCATCCAGATATGATTGTACGGGGCCGAACCGGCGGAGATGCTCGGCGTGCCCATAGTGAAGGTCGCACTGCGATCTATTTCGGATTTCAAAACTGCTCGCCGATTGAAGATGATATTGGCCTGGTTGAAGTTTGTCATCAACTTGGCGCACGGTTCATGCAGCTTAGTTATAATAATCAAAGCCTGCTGGCGACCGGGTGTTATGAAGCCGATGATCCCGGCGTTACGCGAATGGGTCGTCAGGTTATCGCAGAAATGAACCGGGTTGGGCTGGTTGTTGATATGAGTCATTCAGCCGAGCGTTCGACACTGGATGCGATAGAAATCTCAACCCGTCCAATTGCCATCACCCATGCTAATCCGGCATTCTGGCATCCGGCGCTTCGCAATAAATCGGACACAGTGATGAGGGCGTTGGCAGAAAGTGGCGGTATGCTGGGGTTGTCGCTTTACCCGCATCATCTAAGCGGCGGATCAAATTGTAACCTTGAGGATTTTTGCACCATGGTCGCGAAGGCGGCCGACGTGATGGGCGTGGAAAATGTTGGTTTTGGATCGGACCTTTGCCAGGACCAACCCGATAGTGTCGTCGCCTGGATGCGGAACGGCACCTGGACCCGTGATACGGATTTCGGTGAAGGGTCTTCTTCTGCACCGGGGTTTCCGGCCCAGCCCTCCTGGTTCAAAGATAATTTGGGTTTCACAGGAATTTTAAAGGGACTGCGCCAAGTTGGTTTCTCGGACGATGATGTTGCGCGCATTGCCGGTGGTAACTGGCTGGATTTTTTTGATCGCTCATTCGGCCCTGAAAGAAGCCTGGGAAATGAAAAGTGAGCCTGGGAAATGAAAAGTGAGCCTGGGAAATGAAAAGTGAGCCTGGGAAATGAAAAGTGAGCCTGTCAACGACAAGGTGAAGAATAGTCTTCGCCCTCCAGAAACCGTTATGCGGTTGGCGCGGATGGGATCGGCGCACCAGACCCGGTTGAGTTTCATGCGCCGCCTGATACGCCGTTTCGCAGACGAGAACTGGCGTTTTGAACGACCACGGTTTGACCTTGATAAAAACGGTTATGGTGTTTCAATCTTTGCCGCCATCGGGCCAGAGCGCACCTATTCACTGATCGCCTTCACCCACGAACTGGCCCCTGAAAAACGCACAGACCGTGTCATCGCGGAAGCGTGGGACGCGACGTTTAATCTGTTCGACGGCGTGCCAACTGATGCCGACATCGCAAGACTTAAGAAAAATACGCCGTTGCAGGAAGCGGGGCGATTTACCAGCCGTGAACTGTCGCTGGCCCGGGCCAATAAAAGTCTGCGTGCGTTCGAACACACTGTAGATGCGTTGGCGAACGGTCGCCAACCGGATATCGATTTTCTCGCCCGTATTGGGTATCTGATGCGTACAACCGCCGTCTATGGCAGCGGGAAATTTGGCTGTGCGGACCGTGACAAAATTAACAACAGGCCGGAAACTCGGGGTGCATTTCAAATGGAGATGCTGCATGTCTACTTAATCCGTTGGTTCACCATCAACCTTGTAGAACACGTCGCGAAGCACCGCGGCGGTTCAGGCGCCATTGGATTAAGCCCGGTAATCAAACGTTATCTTGGTATCGGCAATGCCACCGGGCTTGGTATGGCGCCGTTTGTCGCCAAATACCCGGTATTGATTCATAACTGGGTGGTCGCGCGCGAAATCGCACTCGCCCGCGTTCGCAATCAAACAGTAGCGACGGCAGAACAATTATCCGCACTTCGCCGGGTGACGAAAAGAGCCCGCCGACACCTTGACGAATGGTCGGTTGAAGACGAAATCCAGCAATCGCGGATCATTGTCCTGCGCAATGAGATTACGGAATTTCAGTGCGCGGTTGAGGATGATGGCCTGTTCTCTGCAGACTGCCCTTGGGATCGCTTGTATCGCCTGGCAGAGGACCAGTTTTCCCTGGAGGGGCAGGAACTGGTAGCAAGTTTGCTGATGGAGCCGCACGGTGATCTGGTGGATGATCTGGCGGATACCATGCATGCTGATCGTTTGGCACGCCTTGAACCCGAAATGACGCTCACTGCCTTGCGTAGTTTGATTGAGGCTCAATATGACTGGGCGATACGTCAGAACTATGACGAGCCTGAGGCGCAGCAACATTTCTGGTATTACTCCGAAGACAAGCTGGAACCGCGTCTCGGGAACAGACATGCCGAACCCGGTGCTGAGAAGGAAATGCCGCTGGCTATTTCGCGCGGCGTTGCTGCGCTATATCAGATGCTCGACATTAATGACGGGCAAACTGTGGTCGCTGTTTTTCTGCTCAAACATCCAGAATACCGCGATGTGATACGCCGCGTCCAAACGACAGCGCATTTTCCTTACGGAGAAATCCACGATAACCTGATTGGTGCGGGTGTTCGACCAATTGATCTGCTGCGTTTTAAGTTGGCATTTTTTGGGGCATCAAAATTTGACCCTAAATCCGATCTATGGACCCGTATTACCCTGTTCCAGGGTGCTCCGATGCCGGATGAACTTAGCGGCGAAAACGTCGACGACTGGGCTTTTCCTGTAAAGCCTGAGGTCTTGGTATGATCGGCCGTACCCTGATCGTATCTCAAAATGAAATCAAATTTGTTGTTACCCGTGCCGCGGTTGGCGTGGGCGTACCCTTTGGCGTGGCTGAGGATTTTGCCGCCACTGTAATTTGGGCCGCACGGTGCGGGTTAGACCCTGCAGCCGCGTCCATATCATGCCTAGGCGTTTTGGAATTATTTCCTCAGCGTAGCCGGGTTAGGCTGACGGACAATGGCGAGATGTGGCAGTTTGATGGTGTGGATGGTTTATCCGCAGCCTATGGCGGACTGGCAATCTCAGATTTCTGGCAACTTCCAGATTGTCAGGGACGAATAATTAAGGTTTTGGACGTTGATCACCCCTTATTGGCAACTGCTGCATTTAGGGTGGTGGGTACCATTTCGGCGATTGTCGAATGGGACAATGTTCGTGTCGATTTTGGTGGTAATGGCGCTGTAAAAATTCTCGCCAGTGATCGTGCTGCGGTATTAAGCACTGCGCCCTCAGACATCACCGTCAGAAGGCATACTGCGCCGCCGGAATGGTCAATCGGTTACCAGATGACCACCGCTGACTTGGATGATGGTGCGCGCAAGGCCGCGGAAGAGGGGATTTCTGTTGATGCTGGCGCTTGGGCCCGCCTGACCGAATTGTTTCGGCGTTGTCTGGTCCCGTCCAGCGAACAGTCTCGGAGAGCCGGTGCCGGAGCGGGGTTGGTTGATAAGGACTGATAAGGTGAATTTTAATGTTCACGGCAATTTGCCTACCGATAGGTAGGTTTTAATGGCAACGCCCTGAACTGCATGCTGAGGGGGTGTCTCGCTGCTCAAATTCTATTACGTCACCCCGTTGGTTCACCGTTACATCACAACAATCAAGTATTGATGATTTAAGTTTTTTTCGCCCACGTTGAACCCTTGATTTCATCCCGGACACTGACAACCCTAGCTGTTCGGCCGCTGCGACCTGGCTGGTGCCATCTATATCGATCAACATCAGTGCCTCATCATACGGAGCCGGAAGGCGCTTGATCATGGGTTTCAGACAACTGGCGAGAGACCGGATGTCTTCTGCTGTTGTGTCCTGATCGGTATCATCCTGCAGGACGCCGTCGAGCATACGTTGTTGGCTCTCGTTCTTGCGGTAATAATCAACGATTACGTTGGAGGCCACTCGGTAGATCCAGGCCATGGGATTATTCGCACCTTGCAGTTGGTTCTGCGAACGGACAAGGCGCAGCAGGATATCTGATACCACATCATCGACAACACTATGTGGTACCCGGCGGCGCACATAAGCGCGCAACTTTTGTTCAAATTCGGCCCAAGCGATTTCTGTCATGGTATTACCCTGCTGCGTCTGTCAGTTGATCCGGTTCAACAGCACGCTGTGTTTTCTTCGGTCATGTCCGAGCAGCACTGCGATTCGTCGAGATCGATCTTTTGCTCGGGATTATCATCATTAATGATATACCATTCCCAACTTAAATCCGTATCTGACGCGGTCCAGACTTTGTCCTGCCCGGCATGGCAGCAAATCGAGTCCGTTTGAACACTGCCAAGGATACCGGCGTCGTCGAAACGTTTTTGTGACTGGCTCACCTGATCTTGAGTACTTAATTCAACGCCCAAGTGATTGAGGTGCTCACTGGCACTCGGGTTTTCAAACAACACCAACTTTAGTGCCGGATTATCGATGGCGAAATTGGCATAACCTTTTCGAATTTTATGCGGCTCTGTATCGAACATTTTCGAGTAATAAGTGATCGCGGCATCTAGGTTTTTGACGTTTAAAGCAAGTTGCATGCGCATGGTCGTCTCCTTTTGAGTGAAATTAGTATACACCCTGTAAGACGAGCGTCGGCGCAAAAGGACGCAAATGTTATGGTAATTATATCCGCATTGATTGCGAGCTTGTATTAAATAGTCTCTGTTTTGAGATCGGTAGAGCAAGGGAGCGTCCCCAAAGCGATCCTTAGTGAGTGGTGATACTGCGATCAGCGGGGAAAAGTAACGTCGCAACTGTGCCGACGCCAAGTTCACTTTCAAGTATAAGGGTTCCGTGATGCAATTCTACGAGTTGTTTTACCAGCGCAAGGCCCAACCCGATCCCGTCTCCTTTACGAACCAGTGAGTTTGAATTTACCTGACCGAACGGGATAAGCACGAGTTGCATGTCATCTTTTGATATTCCGACTCCTGTATCTGATATCTTAATTCTGATCGCATTATTTCGGTCTGTGTCAATTTTGATTGCGACCGTTCCGCCTTGTGATGTGTATTTGACCGCATTGTCGGCCAAATTGAGCATCATCTGTTTAAGTCGAAGGTCGTCACCGTAAAGACAGGGCAGTCCATCTGAAATTGAAATTGTCAGGTCTATATTAGAGTGTTCCGCCCGTGGTAGAACGATGCTTTTAATTGTATTCACCGCAACGAGCAGGTCGACACTTTCTTCATCTAAAGTCATTGCATTGGCTTCAATTTTTGAAAGGTCGAGAATATCGGAAATCAATTGCAGCAAATGTTCACCTGCGGTCGCGACGATAGATGCATTTTCCAGATATTTTGGATCTCCAAGCGGACCGTGTATCTCATTCGCCGCCAGTTGGGAAAAGCCAATGATTGCGTTTAGTGGTGTTCGCAGCTCATGGCTCATATTGGCCATGAAAGCACTCTTTGTCTGGTCGGCTAATATGGCTGCGTCTCGTGCCTGTTCTAAATCTTGTGTCCGTTCTTCAACGCGGCGTTCTAATACATCTCGTGAATTCTTTAGTTCTTCTGTTGCTAATTCACGATCTGTTACATCGGTATACATTGAAACGTGCCCACCATGTTCCAACGGAAAACGCCGAACGTGTAGCCGGCGCCCATCATTCATATTGAATTTTTCCTCAGATGCACCACCAGATTCTACCACGCGCTCCAATTCCCGTTGGGTGATTTCTTCAACGTTTCCTTTACCAAAAACCCCTTTTTTTGCTAAGTGGTTAAGAAGGTCAGACATATGGGTTCCGGGCTGGAGGTTTTTGGGATAGTACCAGAAATCGGCACACCGTTTACTCCACAAGACGAGCCGATGATCAGCATTCCAGACGGCAAACCCCTGATCTATTGAATCCATCGTCAGTTGAACCAGCATAGAATTTTTTGAAAGTTCCGCCGTTCTGTCCCGAACCTGCGCCTGAAATCGAATATTCTGCATCGACAAAAAATATAAAATCATGGATACCAGCACGGTTAAAACCGAACCACCGACACTCACTAAAATCGCAAACTCATCGGATGGACCGCCTAGGTAATCGGGCATAATGTCCCAATGCAGGTCCCACCTTGCCTGACCACTGGTGATGCGAATGATTTCTGTTGCGGCAACATTTGGTGTTGGTTCAAGCGATCCAATAATTGGAATAAAGGCATTTGTTGCTCTTGTTTCGCTGTCGCGCTCAACAAGGCGGACCTGAATTCCATTTGGCAGGTAATCAGCCGTAAATTCGGCAAAAAAATCGCCGAGATTGATTGTTGCAGCCATTATTCCACTTCCGTTCACCAAATCGGTGGCGGTCGCGATCAGGGCGTGAGGGGTGCCGTCTTTTCCAGCAAACGCGGGGCCAAGGATTACATGACCTGGTGTCTGCCGAGCCGTTATGACGGCGGTTCTTATGGCAGCATAGGTCGTCAAATCTGTGTGCCTACGAAATAGACCGTCTTCGCGAGAAAGGAATTGAACTGCGTAGCTTTCAAACTCCTCTGAAGCACGTTGATGTGGAGCATCGATGACCGTTAAATTTGCGCCGTGTTCTTTCTCATATGCTTTCCGATCCTTGCGAAGTACCCGTTTGGCATAGACTACGGAATTAAATGTAACGTCTGGATCCCAGCTTTCCGCGTCGTCGATGAAACCAAAAAAGGACTTCTGTGTGGAGTAACTTCCGCTTCGAAACTGGCCTGCAATAGCCCGAAGGTTCACTTCTGCTTTGGAAATCCAGAACAGGATACTTCCGGTCATACGGCGCGCATCAACTTTACCCGTGTTTAACCAATCCTGATTAGCCGTTGCCCTCAGCTTTTCCCCCGTCATAACTGAGGTGCTGACTCCCAAAACTATTAATCCAATAATGGCTGCGTTTGCCAACAGCTTGCGTTTATCATTATTCATAGCAAACCGGGGCCCCAAAATTTATAGATCAAATCGATAATGCGGATAACTAATATTGATTATGCTCAGAGAAGGGAAAATTCTGTACGGTTCTGAGTTAGAGATATTGTTGAATTCCACGACAGGTTGAGAAGCATAAACATGCAACCATATTCGTAATGCAATATCAATAGTAGCAGTATTCAGGATTGTTCGTGACCCAATTCGGAATTTGTAAAACGGTCTAACGGTCCGAAATTTTATCCGATATTGTGTTTTGCCAGAAGGCGCCTGAACTGGTGATATCCAAGATCCAGTTTAGCCGCGGCTTCTTTTTGTATATATCGGGTTTCAGCCAGCGCTTTTTCAATCATGGACACTTCAAATGCTGCCACGGCTTTGCTAAATCCAATGGATGTAGGCTGACAGGGGGAGGGCGCTGACGGCAGTGAACTTTGGCGATTGTTTAGTGAACTTGATGGTCGCCACGGGCTGTCGAAGGGGTCAATAATTATCGTGTCAATTTGAGTATCTTCCTGCGCGGCATAAAAAACGGAACGTTCAACAACATTTCTGAGCTCGCGTACATTTCCCGGCCAGGCATGTGCATTAAGAGAGCCGATTGCGTCGGTTGAAAACCCTGGAAAAGATTCAAGGCCAAGATCCCGAGACACATCACGAGCAAACGCCTCTGACATACTGAAGATATCACCAGGCCTGGCACGAAGCGGTGGGATCGTGATGACATCAAACGCCAGTCGATCAAGTAAATCGCTGCGAAATTTTCCAGTTTCAGCGAGCGACGGCAAATCGACGTTGGTGGCTCCAACGACCCTGACATCGACGGAGATGGTCTCCGTGCCGCCGACACGCTCGAATTCACCATATTCGATAACCCTGAGGACCTTTTCCAGAACCGCTGCAGAGGCGTTGGCAATCTCATCTAATATCAGGGTGCCACCATCAGCCAATTCAAACCGGCCGGCGCGTTTTCGTTGGGCCCCCGTAAACGCCCCCATTTCATGACCGAAGAGTTCGGATTCAAGTAGAGTTTCACTTAAAGCCGCGCAATTGACTTTGACGAGCGGACCGTTCCAGCGCGGCGACAGGTAATGCAGCCGTGCGGCAAATAATTCTTTGCCCGTTCCCCGTTCTCCAACCACAAGGCAAGGTCGATTGATTGTTGCAAGGCGAGAACAGCGTTCAACGGCGTCAAGAAATGACGGGTCTTCACCTAGTATTGGAGGGAGTTGATCGTGCATAAATAAATTATAGCTATAATCGTTACATAAGTCGATAATAAATAGCGAAATTCGTCATTATGCTGTGTTTAAAAACTCACTATTTGTTTGTTTTCAATAGGTTAGTAATTTGGCACGCCTCGTGCGTAGGAGTAGGCATATCACATAACCAACTATTGAGGACATTATGACTATTTTTTCCCGTTTATCCGACATCGTTCACTCGAACATCAACTCCCTGCTTGATAAAGCAGAGGATCCGGAAAAAATGATCCGTTTGATGATCCAGGAAATGGAAGACACGCTGGTTGAAGTGCGGTCAACGGCTGTAAAGGCCATAGCCGATAAAAAAGAGATTAACCGTCGGCTTGAAAAACTGGATACGTCCGCTGCCGAGTGGCAGGAAAAGGCGGAATTTGCGCTTACCAAAAACCGTGAAGACCTTGCCAAAGGCGCGCTGGTTGCGAAAAGCAAATTAAATGATCAGGCTAATGCGCTACGCGAAGAATTGGTTTCAGTCGAAGCTGCTTTAACCAAATACAACGATGATTTGGCCCAACTTCAGAGCAAACTTGAAGAAGCAAAGGCTAAAAAGAAGGGCATTGAAATTCGTATGAAGACCGCCCAGAAGCGCGTTAAGATACGCCGGACGCTGCATGATGGCCGGGTTGATGATGCAATGGAGCGCTATAGTGGTCTCGAGAGACGCATTGACGAGCTGGAAGCCGATGCTGAAAGTTTTGATCTTGGTAAAGAACGTACGCTTGATGATGAATTTTCTGAACTGGCAGCAGAGAACGGCGTTCATGACGAACTTGAACGGATGAAAGCGAAACTTGCCAAAAAGCAGTCCGGCGCTGACGCTAAATAACGGATAAACAGGTAGGTAGACGAGATCAGTTATGGAATTCATGGGTATATTAAACGTTCCGCTTATTCTCCTGTTATCGGTCGTTTTGCCGATCTGGATATTCTTCCACTACGTAACCAAATGGAAGCAGATGAAGCAGGCCGGGGCAGGGGATGGACAGACGGTTGTCGACCGTAAGGAACTACTGCGTCTGCGTAAGGTCGCTGTCACACTGGAAGAACGGATTGAGTCCCTGGAGACGATACTGGATGCAGAAGCGCCTGAGGGGAGACAAAAATGAAACGCCGCGATTATCACCATCATCACCATCATCATCATCACACACATCCCCGCCGCACGTTACGTGTCAGAAATACGGAGGGGTTTGTCAAACGTACGATCAAGGGGTTGGCCAAAAAATTTAATACATCCAAAGGCGTGATAATTTTGGGATTTGTGATCCTGTTTATGTTCTCAGGCTTCTTCGCGTTGGTCGCCTTTTTTCTGGCTTACCACTGGGTTAAAAACCCAGGTAAATTTGAAGATATTTTTGATCGCACAGTTGAAAAATCGAGACATGTTTTTGGTCATGCCGCATCTTCGGCGCCTGGGCATGAGGACGCTACCGCCGGCGATTCTGCGCCTGAATACACCGAAGATGATTTTGGTTTTGCCGATTTGAAGCGCCAGTTCGATGACTTGGAAACGCGCACTGGTGGTATGGAGGAGCATGTGTCCTCCGACGAGTACAAGCTCAATAAGGCGTTTGAAGGCATAAAATAAAGATCCGATATTAGATCAAATTTATGTGGTTTTCGGGTACCTTAGGATTGCCGCAATATTGCTACAATTTATTAAAAAAAGACGGTAATAATTGCAGCATTGCTGGGCTAACTAATTGAAATATATGAATATAAATTTCATATAACCGTATGCAAATAAGTGAATACAATCATATTTATGACAAGAGTTGTTCTCATTTTTGGTCGATTTTTATAACGAGACGTTGTCTTGACGCAGCGCCCTACGATTAAGAATGGGTTATAAAAATCGATGAGTTTGGCGGCTTAAATTCGACAAACTTAATGTCGTCGAACTCTACCTCTCATTTCATATATATTCTTATAAGATGTAAATTGATTACATTTCATTAACACGTATGATTTTATTTGTCGTCGTCAGTGGGAGGTTTTAAGGAGAAAGTCAGCGCCGCAGCGGCCTGATTGGCAGGCTGGTTTGGTAACTCAATCATATTCCGGTCTGTCAGTCCTGACCGGGTTAGAAACTTACGTAATTTTCGAACCCGCTCGGAAACTGGAATGTCGTCTTCTATCTCTGATTTGACCTGGATCTTCATAAGGCCGTTTCCCAACATATGAAACCTGTTGATGAACCGTTGAAAACTTCGTTGTGTGTTAAAATCGATCAGTTCGAGTTCCGGTTGACCAGCAAAAACCATGACCGCTTTCTCTTCGGTATTGATCTGCTCGGACGCGATATCTGAGGTTAAGGTTCCACAAGCAACCAACGGAGTTAGCAACCCGGTAAGAGATAATAAAATGGTTCGGGTCATCAATTTTTCAAACATAATTGTCACCTAATATAGCTGCCAAACTTAATAAAAACATAATAAAGATGGTAGTGGAATTGCGTGTCCCATTCGTTCATATATCAGATTCAACAATAAGTCATAAACTGTACGGGTAAACTCTGCGCATGGTCAATCGCAGGGCGTATTCATGTGTGCAGGATTGTCAGGCTGACAATATCATCATGTCGAACGGACAGACAGATAACCTGGTCAACTTTTGGCCTACGTTGTCAATCGCCTCTCGGGCACTTATGCTGTCGTTCTACTCATTGTAGGAGCCACACAGGGAATGCTGAGAGCGATCTCAATAATTGCCGTGGTCATTTATTTGGTGGTCCCGCAAGACGGCACGTCCCGGGCAGCAAATACAGGGTTGACCCGTGTTGACCTTGAACTGCTGATTGCCATAGATGTATCTCAGAGTGTCAATGATGAAGAATATGCGCTTCAGGTTCATGGCCTTGCGATAGCCCTTCGTGACCCAGGCGTTCAATCGGCGATCAGGCGTTCTGGCCGATATGGCATTGCCGTTGCAGTCGCCCAATGGGCAGGGGACACAGAGCAGGTAATCGCGCTTGACTGGGCCAGACTAACCGTCGCGGCTGATGCCGATCAACTCGCCGATCTGGTCGCGCACATGCCGCGGCGGTTTTTTGGCGGTGATACCCGTATTGGCAAGGCGGTGTTGTTTGGCGCGTCCGCACTGCGTGAAAATCAATTTCAATCTCGTCGACAGGTGATCGATGTATCTGGCGATGGCGGCGCTGAAACCATTGGCTTAACCCGCGGCGCAAGAGACCGAATTATTGCAAAGGGGATTACGATCAATGGCCTTGCTATCGAAAATGAAGTTATAAATTTAATCTATTTTTATCGTGATAATGTCATTGGCGGGGCGGGGGCATTTGTCATTCGGGCTGCGGATTATAATGATTTCGCTGACGCAATGCGCCGTAAATTAATTCGCGAAATTGATAGCCGGCCAGTTGCCGCGCTGCGCGTACAATAAAAAATCCCTTAATCTGCCCTAGTGATAGATAGTTTCCAACAATATAGGGACCAGAAAGACACAATGAGGGTGTTAAGCCTTTAAGATAAAACAATTATTTTCGTCCGTTTTGGAGATCATCCGACGCACTTTAATATTCCGACAAGTATAAATCTCGGAATATTGGATTATGCCCCGGCGATGACCGTTTTCTAACCAGTTGATCGCCTCCAATAGGAGCCATCCGCACTTGCGCTTCTTGAGAGGTTGAGAAGAAATAAAATTCCATTGATGGTAGTGTGATGCTAGGTTTCTGGCGAATGGGTACGTTATCCAGAAAGCATGTGTATGATCAAACTGTATCCGCTTTTTAGAACCAACCGATCAGTTGTCTGGTTGTTCGTGTGGCTGGCGTTGATTGTCATGATCTCAGCCAATGCAGAGGCTCGGGAAGTTCGTTACCTTAATACTGACCTGATGGAGAGCGGTCAGGCGATTTCTCTCGAAGTTGTGCTTTTCAGGCCGATTGGGACCGGCCCATTTCCGCTGTTGGTTTTTAATCATGGGTCAACCGGACGGGGAACTGATCCCGAGCGTATCAAACAAACATTTTGGACCAACGCCATCGCCAACTATTTCACTGACCGTGGATGGTTGGTTACCTTCCCGCAGCGGCGCGGACGCGGTGGATCGGGCGGTCTCTATGACGAAGGATTTAAAGAAGACCGTGCTCTCGGATATTCGTGCCAGTTGGAGCGATCACTGCAGGGCGCCAACCGGGCCCTGGGCGATATACGTGCCGCCATTATAGCCCTAATCAAATTACCCGAGGTCGATGGTGAGAACATTATTATCGCAGGCGTTTCGCGCGGCGGGGCGTTGTCAGTTGCCTATGCGGGCCTTCATCCCGACCAGGTTACGGGCGTAATCAACTTCGTTGGCGGCTGGATGACTAATAAATGCCCCGATGGCCCGAGCATTAATCGCAGCGTTTTTCTGAAGGGCGCGGCTTATGGGCGTCCGATGCTGTGGCTCTATGGCCGGAACGACCCCAATTACGCGACCGCCCACACGCGATGGCTGTTTGAAACCTTTATCGCCAAAGGCGGTATGGGCCGGTACTTGGTTTACGATGTACCGGACACAAGCGGCCACATGCTCTATCGCCACGAACCTGTTTGGCGAGAAGCGTTGGACCGGTATCTTGCAGATATCTCCGTCAAACGCGATAAGCCGCCGTCGAAACGGCATGTCGTTGACCATAAAATGGTCGTCACCAACCATGATGACGTGCCGTTGCCGGACGACCTTTTGATCACGCCGGTTGATAACGACCTGCCGAATGAGCGCAAATTGTTCTCTGGCCTATGGGAAGGCGCGACGGACGAAAACTGGCATCATGTCCTAGTGCTCGAATCACTCGACGATACGGGCGCGCAGACAGTTTTCGCCTTCGGCATTAACAAAAGTATGGGCGTTGATCAGGGCCATTGGGTCCGGTTGGACGCGGTGTGGGACGGCCCGGCACTTTTCGTCCTGCTCTCCCATGGCCGCAAAGCCGTCTATCGCCTGCGGGATAACAACCGACTGGAGATGAAATTCTTTGATGCCAGCGGAGCGCAGACCCATCATGCCTGGTTAACCAAATCTCCATCGTCCCCGTAACAACGCGTGGCGCTCATGCATTACAGCGTCTGCTGTTGTATGAGTGCGGCTGAAAACACGAATTGTGATTTACGGCAGGAAGTAGCCAAAAAGAGACGCTCCATACTTTGATGATACAGCTGAGGGGGAACTACTGGTTATCTAAATACGTCATAACGTCCCTTGAGGTGAACACCATTAGGGATCGTTTCTTACCGAGAACAGCACCGCAATGAGCACCACTGAACCGCCAAGAAATGTTGCGCTGTTTGGAATCTCCGTAAACAGTATGAATGCGAAAACCGGGGCAAGAGGGGTTTCCAAGGTACTTAAAAGAGCGGTCTTTCCGGATGGAACCCGTTTAGCACCTTCTGCAAGGGTGACGGATGCAATGGCAAATAGCAGTCCAAATGCGATAAGAATATAGATTTCTGAGCGCTCAACATCAAATGGGTTACTAAATAGTGCGGCAAAAGGCAGCAAAAGAACCGACGATAACACGGCGGGACCCGCCCCCGGCGTATCTGGATATTTTCGATAAATCACCATTATCAAGGCCATAGCGGTGGTCATACACAAGGCCAACATATCGCCGCTCAATCTAATTTGGCCAAGGGATCCAAAAACAATTATCGCCACACCCAAAAGCGCGCCAACACATCCGGTCAACATCCTTGATGAAACTTGTTCTCCAATAACAAACCAGGCAAGGAGCGCAGCAATAAGGGGGGAAACCGCATAGATAAGTGAAACATTGGCAATGGTAGTGAGTTTAAATGACGAGATAAATGCCGCGGTACCCAATGCGCCGACCACCGCTATAGCGAACCCGCTGTAACCCATGCCAACAAAATTCTGCCGTAACGTTCCTCTGTTTATTGTCCATGCCGTTGTGAAAGCAGCGGCAAAAAAGCCTCTCCAAAAAATAACATCCCACGATCCGGCTTCAACGCCCTTGGTGAACAAACCTGCCGTGCTGAATGTTATCGCCGACACCACAATAAGTAAGGTACCGATGAAATAGTCAGATTGAATATTTTGTTTCATGTCGGTATTTCCTCGCTCAAACTAATGGGTTGTCGGTGAATTTCAGGAGAGCAGCACCCTGCATTGCGGTTCCGGTTTAACCACGCGCCTACATATCTATGCCTTAGATCTATTTGATCTATGAGGTTATCTGCTCTGCGCCGGTATCAGTGCGAACTGGCTTTCAATTGATGAATAAGGTATGTGTCGCCATGAGTTTCAACAACCGATAAGATCTCATCTTACGCATTAGAAAAATTCAGGTATAAATTATGGCTCATCCACTCCCGCCCCTGAAAGCGCTCAAGGCCTTCGAATCGGCAGGTCGGCACCTCAGCACCTCAGCTTCACCAAGGCGGCGGCCGAGCTGAACGTCACGCCGGCCGCAATCAGCCATCAGGTCAAGGCACTCGAGGAATTGCTCAAAGTGCCCTTGTTCCACCGCCTGACCCGGGCACTGCGCCTAACCGAAGCTGGCCTAACCGAAGCTGGCCTAACCGAAGCTGGCCTTGCCGCCTTGCCGGCGCTCAGCCAAGGTTTCGACAAGTTGGCCCAAGGGGCTGAGCAGATGCGCGCTCACAGTGAGAACGGGTTGCTGACCATTAGTGTCAGCCCCTCGTTCGGCGCCATGTGGCTGGTGCCCCGCCTTGAGAAATTCCGCAGCCGGCACCCGGACATCGAGATCCGCATCGACGGCACCGACCGCCTGGTCAATCTGGCGCAGGGTGATGCCGACGTGGCCGTGCGGTATGGGCCCGGTGGCTACAAAGGGGTGCGGCTCGACTGTCTGTTCAGCCCGTTCAACACGCCGGTCTGCAGTCCAGCGCTGCTGACCGGCGCGCGCGCCTTGGGCCGTCCTGATGATCTGCGCCACCACACCCTGCTTCACATCGACTGGAAAGACGCCGAAGCGAGTTGGCGAATGTGGCTGCTGGCTGCCGGTATGCACGACATCGATCCGACCCGCGGGCCGCACTTCACGATGGAGAACATGGCGGTGCAGGCCGCACTCGACGGCCATGGCGTGGCTTTGGTCGCCGACATCCTGGTGGCTGACGACCTTGCCGCCGGGCGTCTCGTACGTGCCTTCGACCAGAGCCTCAGCATGCCGCTCACCTTCTCCTACTATCTTCTGAGCGCGGCAGACAAAGCCGATCAACCCAGGGTCGCTGCCTTCCGCGACTGGCTGCTCGAGGAGGCCCGCGCCGCGCGTACAGAGGTCAGCGATGCGTCTTGAAATCCCGCGATTTCAATAAACCGGCACTTCTCTGAATACCAATGGCCAATGATTTCAGAGAATTGAAATTTGATCTGATAATGTCCGCTGCAACCTTAAGTCACGGACGAAATGCAGGAGTTTAATTTTCGACCGTTTTAAATTGGATAAAGGGTAAGTGTACGGTCGTTCAATACTCATCCCTGGATCCGTTATCGCGTAGGCCCTGGCGGATAACACGACAGATTCGTACAATTCAACCGCAATTTATCTTGGATTATTTCGATTCTTCAATTTTTCATATTTCTATTTTGCATTGTATGCGTGAATTCAATACCATTTTGACAATCAATACGAGATGGGGGTAATGATGCCGGAAATCCGAATTCAACGTCTGCACGGGTTGGAACAGTTAAGAGCCTTGGCCATAATTCTTGTTTTGTTGTTTCACTATCAAGTCTATTACGGACTTCCTGCAGTTTTAACCAAGTCCGCTTTTTTAAAGGTCACATCATTTGGCTGGACCGGCGTCGATCTGTTTTTTGTACTCAGCGGATATTTAATCGGCACAAAATTATTTGGTGATATTGATTGTTATGGCCGGATCCGGTTTCGCAGTTTTTACCTAAACCGGTTCTTTCGTATTGTTCCGGCCTATGTGGCAGCGGTTTCGATTTATTTTATATTTGCCGATGTTCAGGAAGGCCGCGGTCTTCAACAGCTGTGGCGATACCTCACTTTTACCCAAAACATACCCATTGATTTACGCTTCAATACTTTTTCTCATGCCTGGTCGCTGTGTGTCGAAGAGCATTTTTATCTGATCCTGCCTGCCTTGTTGTATCTTATATTCTCAACGGAAAATCAACGTAAGGGGGCTTATATACTGGTTGGGCTTGTCGCCGCCGGATTATTGCTTCGATACGCTGTCTGGACTGAACTTGTTGATCCCGAGAGTGGTCGCATGCGGATGGGGGCGGCATTTAAATATATTTATTACCCGACCTATGCCCGGCTCGACGGCCTAATCATCGGTGTTGGAATTGCCGCCTTGTTCAGATACCAGCCAGCCCTCAGGGATCGGATTACCCCTTACGGCAATTTAATATTCCTGGCCGGCCTCGGTGTCCTAGCGGTGTCTCATAGTATCTTCGGTGGTAATATCGTATCAATGAAATTTGCAACTCTGACACCGACCCTATTGGGTTTCCCGCTCATATCCTTAGGTTACGGCCTTTTGGTCGTCGCCGCGTTGAGCCCGGCGTGTTTTTTATATCGTCTTAACTTCCGACCAACAGCGGCGATCGCCACGGTGTCCTATTCAGTCTACCTGGTCCATAAAATGTCCAATCATTGGATCAATACCAACCTGCCTAACTATATGGAAGTCAACAAGTTGGAGATGTTTTTGATCTGTTTGGCGGTCGGAATATTGGCGGGATCCCTGTTATATTGGCTGGTCGAGCGACCATTTTTGCACGTGCGTGATCGGTGGGCACCACTGCAACCTATACTTAAACCCGCGTCATAATATGCCGTCTCCTGTCCGCTCAACAGCGGCCAATAATTGTGAACAATTTGGTTCTGGCCTAAGAATAATCGCTGTTTCACTAGGTTACAGATGGAATGTGAGAGTAATACCGACGGGATACTGTTCCATATCAGTATCGAAATATCGTTCTTTGATCTGAGAGGCAAAATTTTGTCCAGCAGTGGAGGGAAAGTAAATGAGCCAATTTAACCTAAGATGGATTGTGCTCACGATCATGGCGGTATTAGTGGTGAATGCCGGTTCAGTCATCGCTGACGCTGCCGAAACCC
>WASW01020983.1_pt1 | contig 32453 bp, 38 predicted proteins | sample 5698521 | NCBI WGS metagenome assembly WASW01 (sample SAMN11175560, study PRJNA528189) | sponge metagenome | isolation source: marine sponge | host: Leucetta | place: Antarctica: Western Antarctic Peninsula, King George Island | collected 2013-01
CCATTAGGCTTTCAATATAGTCTACGTTTGCACCTTGTAGATGGTCAACACTGTAGCTGTCAACTAAAAGTTTGACTCCATTTTCCTCCATGACAATGTCATCTTCTTCTGGTGCTTTTTCAAAGCCCATTCCATAAGATAGACCAGAGCAACCTCCACCTTGAACATATACTCTAAGATATTCAGGAGATTCTGCTTCTTCTTTCATGAATTCATGGATTTTTTCAGCTGCTTTTGCAGTAACGGTAACCATCTTTTGTGTTTGTTCAGTTGCCATAATGAAGAAAAATGCTGTTTTAAATTATAATAATCTTTTCCCACGTAGCACACTAGGAATTCAAGAAATAGTAGTCGTTTTACTGTAATTTTCAGTGATTTACAAAATATTGGGCTAGATCGTCCGATATTAGAATTCCAACAATTCTGTCATCAATAATAGGTAATTTTCTAACATTTCAAGTAGACATCAGATCTGATGTTATTTGTAAATCAGATTTACAACCATTTTTACTCATTTTATCCATGGAGAATTGAATGAATTACAATAAAGTAAAATTAGAAAACTCTAACTCTGTTTTTTAATAAAATAAAGAAGAAATTAGAAATAGCTATTTCTTTGACTTGTTTACAAATGCTGTCATGCGCTCTTCCCTATCAGGATGAGTGAAACAATTTCTCCAAGCTAAAAGTTCAATTGCAAGACCAGTATCAAGATCTGCATTTCTTCCCTTGTTGATTGCTACTTTAGACATCTGAACACCCATTGTAGAGTTTCCAGCAATTTGTTGGGCCATTTTCAAAGCTTCTTCTTGCAATGATGCAAGAGGAACTACTTGATTTACAAGACCAATTTCTTTAGCCTCTTCTGCTTTGACCATTTTACCTGTGTAAACAAGTTCTTTTGCCTTTGCTATTCCCACGATTCTCATCAATCTTTGAGTACCACCCCATCCTGGAGGGATACCAATTGTTACTTCTGGTTGACCTAGTCTAGCAGTATCTGCGGCTATTCTAATATCACATGACATTGCAAGTTCGCAACCTCCACCTAAAGCAAAACCATTAACTGCTGCAATAGTTGGTTGTCTAACTAATTCAACAGTTGCTGTGACAAGCTGACCTGTCTTTGCATATTCAACTGATTCATCTGCGGAGATTTTTGACATGTATTCAATATCTGCACCGGCAGAAAATGCCTTTTCTCCTTCACCAGTCAAAATAATAACTTTGACATCATCATTTTGGTTTAGTTCTTCAAAAGTTTTGATTAGTTCTTTTGCAACATCAGTATTCATAGCATTGAGTTTGTCAGGTCTGTTAATTTTGACAGTACAAATGCCATCAGAAGTAGATGTGGTAACTAGTGACATGTTAATTTGCGAAGCAATATAGGAATTAAATGTTATCTATTTTCCGAGTACTTTGCCCCATTGAGCTAATGCAGATGCTGCTGCAACCCAAGTACGAAGATCTTGATAAACTGGAATATTGTGTTTCTCAATCAATTTTATCATTTTTTCAGTATATGGACCACCATTACCTCCAGCGATGATCGGTTTCTTCTTTTTCTTTGAGAGTTCATCTAGATAACCAACAATTGTTTCTTCAAGTGGATCATCTTGGAAAACAAACCACGGCATAGCAATATCAATATTATTTTCATCTAAAAATTGTTGAATGACAAATTTGTAATCATCTGCAGTTGCACCACCGCCTACATCTGCTGGATTGCCGTTATGAATAGGAACAGTAGCTGGGAAATGATCTTTTATTTTTTTGGCAATTGGTGGAGTGAGTTTTCCAATTGTAAGACCTAATCTTTCTAATTGATCAATTCCTCCAATCATTGGACCAGCGCCGTTACTAGTCATAGCAACACGATTACCCTTTGCAGGAGGTTGCCATGCTAGTGCCTTTAAGACTCCAACTAGTTCTTGATAACTGTCAACTGAAATAATTCCTGCTTGCTTGAATGCACCCATAATCATTGCATTTGAGCCTCCAAGTGAGCCTGTATGTGATGCAGCTTGTTTTGCACCAGCAGCAGTTCTACCACTCTTCCAAATAACGATAGGTTTCTTTGTCTCTTTCATCACACGTTTGGCAGTATTGATAAATTTTCTACCATCACCGAATCCTTCAACGTATAATCCAATTACTTTAGTTTGAGGATCATTTCCAGCATACCATATCATATCTGCCTCATCAACATCAGATCGATTTCCAAAACTAATCATTTTTGATAAACCAAACAAATCAGCACTTTCCAACATACTAATTCCCATTGTTCCACTTTGTGAGAAAAATGCAACAGGACCTAATTTTGAACGTACCATTCTTTCTTGTCCTTGAAATGCGCAATCAAGTCTATTTGCTGCATTAAACATTCCAATACAATTAGGACCAATTACACGAATTTTGTGTTTTATAGATAATTCTTTTACATTAGCTTCCATTGCAGCCCTGTCACCACCAAGCTCTTTACCGCCACCAGAAACGATTACAACATTATGAATTCCTTTCTTAGCACAAGTTTCCATAATTGGACCACATGCTGAAAGATCAACACAAATAACAACCAGATCAATTTTATCTTCTATTGCATCTAATGATGGATAACATTTGATTCCAAGAATTGATGTTTGTTTAGGATTAATTGGATATACTTTACCTTTGTAATCTTGTTTTCCAAGTGCATCTAATACAGAATTACCAATCTTTCCAGGGGTTGCAGATGCTCCAATTAATGCAACAGACTTTGGAGTAAAGAATGACTCCATTGAAGTAATGTTTGGTTTTTCTTTTGAAATTGAATTCTTTCTTAATTCATTATTTAGAATAATCTTTGCATCCACTACAAAGTAAGATTTAGGATATACAATTACTGGATTAAAGTCAATGCTGTTAACATAATCTGCATTATCTACCCCCATCTTTCCAATTTGAACAAGTGCCTTTGCAACCATGTTTAGGTCAACTGGAGCACTACCACGGAATCCTTTGAGGAGTTTTGAGCCTTTTAGTTCATTGAGCATTGATTTTGCATCAGATGTTGTAATTGGAAGCATTCTAAATGCAACATCTTTGAAGACTTCAGTCATTATACCACCCAATCCAACCATAATCATTGGACCAAATTGTGGATCATTTTGAATACCAACTATTAGTTCAACTCCTCCTTTTGGAACCATCTTCTCCAAAAGAATTCCTTTTACATCAACACCTTTTTTCTTTGATAAACGACCATACATGTCAGTAAATGTTTTTTTAACATCAGCCACATTTTCTAATCCAACTTTAACGCCACCAACATCAGTCTTGTGTAAAATTTGTGGTGATACTACTTTCATTACAAGAGGAAATCCAATTTTCTTTGCTTGTTTTACTGCTTCTTCAGCAGATGTTGCTAAGGTATAAGGTGGAACTTTAATGCCATAAGTTTTGAGAATATTTTTTGATAATTCTTCAGTGATAACTTTATGATTTGTTTGAATAGTATCTTCAAAAATTTTCTTAACAGCAGTTACCATTCGATCGATAAAATTAGAATTAAGTATATTAAACTTTGGTCAAAGATCAAATGATAATTTGAAATTGTTGTAAAAATTCTTCATATTTGATTTTACAATTGAAATATTTTCATTGATTTCTGAACGGATTTTTTGTGGATCGATGTGTGGTATTTTTTGTAATCTTTCTTCTGTATTATCAAGCCACAAATTCACCATCGCCTCATTTACCTCTAAATGAAATTGTAAGCCTATTGCACTCTTGTATTGAAATGCCTGATTTTCATAGTGCTCAGATGAGGCTAATCGGATTGAACCTCTAGGTAAATCAAAGGTATCACCATGCCAATGAAACACAGTAAATGGATTTTTGAAACCAGAAAAAAACAAAGATTCACTATTGATTTTCAAATCGTGGTAAAAACCAATTTCTTTTTTTGGTCCACTATACACTTTGGCACCAAATGTTTTAGCAATTAATTGTGAACCTAAACAAATTCCAAGTACAGGAATATTTTTTTCCACGGAATTTTTAATCAATTGTTGTTCAGCGTTTAGATATTCTAAATCATCATTTGCACTTTCAGGTGCACCTAAAATTACAATTAGAGAAAAATCTTGATCTGGAAGTTTTTCATGTTTTGCATTTACTGATGTGATTTCAAATCCATCATTTTGTAAAAGTTCACCCAAGTACCCAGAACCCTCTACTCTTGTATTTTGTACAAGTAATACGTTTGACATTTTTCTAAACGTCTAGTCCTGTAACTGTCCACTCAAGGCATCTAAGTACGCCTTGATAGTATTTCATAGCATCCATGGATTCAGTTTTTACTAGTCTTTCTTCTATCACTTTTCTATATTCAGCAATTTCTAATTCTGTTTTCATCTTACTTGATAAGATCTCTGGAAGTAAAAATATGCTCTGTTTTAATATGTCAAAATGAATCACATGATGTGTTAGTATCTGAAGAAGAAATTCTAGAATTGAAAGATTTTATTTTTCAATTAAACACTTTAGAAAACAGTGTTGTGATAGTCGAAGGAAAACGAGATTCTAATGCTTTAAAAAAACTTGGTTATAGTGGAAAAGTTTTAGAATTTCATAGATTTACGGGCATGGTTAATTTTGCAGATTCTGTTGCAAAATATGAGAGATTGGTAATTCTTTTTGATAGAGACAAAAAAGGTAGAACATTAACTGGAAAAACAATTCAACTATTACAAAGAAGAACAAAAGTAGATCTCACTTTCAAAAGAAAATTACGTATAATAACAAAAGGGAAAATTATGTTTATTGAGCAATTAGTAAGTTACGAGCCTTACTTGACCTAAGATTAAGGCCAAATGCCTTTTTGATTAAAGGCCTCTAGAACTCTTTCAACAGCTAGAACCATAGTTGCTTTTCTCATGTCAACTTTGTATTTTTTAGATAGTGCATATGCATCTTTAAATCCTTTAGTGATGTTTGCCTCCATTTTATTTGCAACCTCATCAAAAGTCCAATAGTATCCCATGTTGTTTTGTACCCATTCCAAGTAAGAGATACAGACACCGCCAGAGTTTGCCAAAATATCAGGAATTACTAGAATTTTCTTTTGATAAATAATTGGGTCTGCTTCAGGTAAGGTTGGGCCATTTGCAGCTTCTGCAATAATTTTACATTTGAGGTTCTTTGCAATTTTTGCATCAATTTGATTTTCTAATGCACCTGGAACTAGAATATCACATTTAGTAGTAAGTAATTCTTCAGTTGAGATTTTTTTGCTGCCAGGGAATCCGACAACAGAACCCTTTTTTGCTTTATGTGCCAAAATTGCACTAACTTTTGCACCATTTGGAATTGAAATAGAACCCTTTGAATCACTGACTCCAATGATTTTGGCGCCCATCTTTTCAAGATATTCTCCTGCAAATGTTGATGCGTTTCCAAATCCTTGCAAAACAACTTTAGCACCTTTAAGATTAATTTTCAAAACCTTTGCAGCTTCTCTAACTGTATATGCTGCCCCTAATCCAGTTGCAACGTTTCTTGCTAGTGAACCACCCATTGAAATTGGCTTTCCAGTAATTACCCCTGGAGAATATTTGTTGCCGTTTAGTTTGCTAAATGTATCCATAATTTGGGTCATCTCTCGACCTGTTGTGTAAACATCGGGTGCCGGAATATCTTTTTCAGGTCCTATAATTTCAGAAATTTTGAATGCGAATCCTCTAGTGAGTCTTTCTAATTCACCATCGCTGATTTTTTCAGTTTTTGGATTTACATAGATTGCACCTTTTCCTCCACCTAGAGGGATATCTACAATTGCACATTTCCATGTCATCCATGAAGAAAGTGCCATGACTTCACGTTCCATATACTCAACTCCACCTTCTGGATTAAAATAACGAATACCGCCTTTGTATGGGCCTCTGTCATTGTTATGTTGACTTCGAAAACCTGTGAAAATTCTAATTTTACCATCATCCATCTTTACTGGAATTTTTACTCTCAACATTTTATTTGGCATTGCCAAATATTCACGAATACCTTTGTCTTTGATTCCTAGAATATCACATGCATCATTAACTTGTTTTGTTGCATTTAGAAAAGGATCGTTTTTGATCAAGATGTATTTTCAAAATCTGCATATTATATTAACTTTAGTTCAAATTTTCAGATCGCAAATTCAGAAATCAAATCACATGTAGATTTTGGTGTGATTTATTTTTCTATCCAGTTTATCAATTGCCTCATCAAGTGCACCGATGTTAATTTCAAGAAAATTTGACAAATGAAATATTGCACCATATTTTTCACCAATTTTTGAAACCATGTTATTTTTCTCAAGGACCTTCATATGATGTTGAACTGCTTTGTAGTCAAGGTCAAGTGCCTTTGCTAATTGATGTGTATTGTATGGTTGATCTAGTAAATTTATGATGATTCGTAATCGTGTGAATCCACCTCTTGTACTTGTGAACAAGTAAAGTAAGAGTTTCCTAGTTTGTTTGTCGGTTTTTCTTTGTCCTGAAACTTGTCTTGATCTAATGATTTCTTTGAATTCTAGTAGTTGATTGACCATTTTTACTAAATTAACTAAGTCAATTTTGTTTAAAACCCTATTTCCATATTCCACCCATATTTCATCCATATTCAGGCAAGACAATTACCCTTAAATTGACTGAGAATTGACTCGTGATGATATGATGGCATCACGCGGTTATGATATGACACCAACAATGTATTCACCAGATGGTAGAATATACCAAGTTGAATACGCCATTGAGACAGTAAAAAGAGGAACTTTGGCTATCGGTATTAGCAGTAAAGAAGGAGTCATCATGGCAGTTGAAGAAAAACCTCGAACTTTACAAACTAAAAATATCACTCAAAAAATATTCCAAGTAGATTATCACATAGGAGTTGCAGCAGCAGGATACATTCCAGATGCACGTGTTCAAGTTGATGGCGCACGATTTTTCTCACAAGGAAATAGAATGACATATGATGAATCTGTTGAAGTTGGAACAGTTGCAAAACATCTAGCAGATCAAGCTCATCAATTTACACAATATGGCGGAGTACGTCCAAACGGTGTTTCTATGATAATTGCAGGGATTGATCAAAAAGGAGAATCAATCTATGTCACAGATCCTAGTGGAACATATGTCCAATTTTCAGCAGTTGCAATTGGTGCAGGTGCTGATGATGTAAATACATTTTTAGAAAAACATTACAAAGAGGATTTGAGTTTGGATGATGCAGCAGCATTGGCTATTGCATCAATTAATCTAAAAGCAGAAGTAAAAGATGGCGTAAATAACATAAAGATGGCAAAAATTACAACCTCAGCCAAAGTATTTGAGAAAGTTTCAGAGGCAGATTTACAAAATTATTCTAAAAACGCATCAAAGTTTGTAGCATAATAGAACCTTTGATTTGAAATATATTCAAACTAGTATACTGAAATTATAGATATGGGTTTAGGAAGTTATTGGGGAGAAGTAATGGATGTACTTCGAGAGATTATTCCAATTTATGACAAAGTCAATTCAATCATTTCATTAGGTAAAGACAAGGAGCACAGAGTTCGTGGAATCACAAATAGAGTATTCCCAGGAAATAAAATTCTAGATGCAGGTTCAGGTTTTGGAAATATGTCAAAAACTGCAATGAATCTAACTGATGGGAAGATTTCAATTACACTATATGATCCGCTTGTACCAATGTTAAAAAACACAGGTACATTTTTTGAAAAATTACCAGATATGGTAAACGGTGTTTTTGAACACATTCCATTCAAAGATGAAGAATTTGATGCAGTGTTGTGTGGTTATTCTTTGAGGGATGCAATCAATTTGAGAATTGCAATATCTGAAATTCATAGGGTATTGAAAAAAGATGGAAGATTTGTAATAGTAGATTTGGGAAAACCAGATGAAGTAATTTTTAGAGCAGGTGTTTCGTTTTATCTAAGATGTATTCTACCGATTCTAGCATTTGCAGCAGGAGGAAGGCTTGGACTAAAATTCGGTACACTATATGGCACCTACCAAAGATGGCCTAAAAATAAAAAACTAGAAGAGTTGATCCTAGAAAAATTCTCTAAAGTAGAGTTCGAGAAAGATCTTATGGGCGGGGCAATAATGGTTGCAGCTTACAAATGAATAGAGTCCTGATACTAGTCAACATCACCGGTTTAATCATAGGGATATCATATGGGTTACACGGGCCAATTCTACCAGTGTTTGCAAAAAATGTTATCGGTGCAACATATTCTGAACTGGGATTAATTGGATTAGCAAATTTTGTTCCGTACATGTTTATTCCACTTTTTGTGGGAATTCTTCTTGATAGAGTTAACAACGGATATTTGCTTGCAGTAGGTGCTGCAATAAATTCTGCATCAATTTATCTTCTATCAATTGCACAGTCAGTTCCAGAGATTATGGGATTTAGAATAATGACAGGTGTGGCTCATGCATTTTTCTGGCCACCTTGTGAATCAATTATTTCAAATGAAAGTTCTGAGAAAAACAGAGTAAAAAACATCTCAATGTTTACAATGTTTTTCGTTAGTGGATTCATGGTAGGACCATTACTTGGGTCTGTATTACTAGAAGGAATAGATATCACATACAGGATATTGTTCCAAATTGCAGCATTTATCCTCGCAGCTGCAATAATCACGGCAATTTTAGCCTCAAGAAAAAGTGTAAAAAAGCACCATGAACGATTCTCATTTTCATCAATAAAGGAAATGAAGAAATTTCCCGAAGTGATAGTATTATTGATTTTCTGTACTTCATCCTTTGGAATAATTCTCACGATTTATCCAGCTTTTCTTAATGACAGTGGAATGTCTGCATCAGATATTTTGATATTATATTTTGTTTTTGGAATTTCACGAGTTGTAACTTTGGCATTGGCAGGAAGGCTTGCAAGAAAAACAAGTCAAACTTTGATTGCTGGAACTACAGCTATCTCAGTAGGATTAGCTATCTCAGTAGGATTAGCCATATCAGTGGTTGCTGATTCAATATTCACTTTTGGAATAGCTTTAGTTCTAATGGGATTTGGATTTAGTATTTTCTTCCCATTAACTTTGGAGATAATTTTGAGTAAGACACGAAAAGGAATTTCAGGGAAAATTATTGGAGCATATGAAACAGTTTTTGGGATGGGATGGGTAATAGGGCCAACTATTGGCGGGCCAATTACACAATCATTTGGAAATGAATCACCATATCTTGTATTTTGTATAATAGGAATTGCAGTAACATTATTTGCAATAAATTTCAGAAAAAAACTAGAGCCACAAAGAATTCAAGGATAGAGTTTGATTATTCAGGCGTAATTTTGAACATTACGTTTAATGTAATGGTGTTTTAGTTGGACATTAAGATGACTAAATCAATTAGTTGTAAAGATGCAGGCAAAGATTGTAGTTGGTCAGCATCATCAACAACAAATAATGAAGAAGAATTAATGTCAATGGTTAAAGAACACGTTTTAGCAGAACATAAAGAAATTGAATTGAATCCTAAAAATATTGCAGGTATCAAATCACTGATCAAAACAACTGGAAGGTTTTGGTGGTGGGGATAAGATAAAATGAAAAATAGATTCTAAACAAGGGGGATTTTTTTATTATCAACACGCTTAAGTTCAAAATAGAGAGGCAATTACCTCTTTTTTCCAATGCCTGAAATTTATAAATATCAACTAATGAGCCAGACACTACATTTAATTTCAATTTAAAGAATAACAAATCATGGTAGATTACTCACTGAATATTGGTGGAAGTGAATGGATGATAATTATTTTTGTTGCATTGGTTTTGATTTTGGGAACAGGTAAGCTGCCAGGAGCTGCTAGAAAAATGGGAAAAGTAGTTAGTGAATACAATAAAGCCAAAAACGAAATTCAAGAACAAATGAAAGGAGTTACAGAGGAAACACCTAAAATTTCAGGACCTGTTGAAACAGAACGAGAAAAGTTGGAGATGATTGCAAAATCAGCAGGAGTAAAAATTGAAGGTAAAACAGATGATGAATTAAGAGAAAATATTGCAGCAAAAATTGGTCAAAAAACAACAGATGAATCTGAAAAAAAGGAATAGTCTATTTTGATTTCTTAATTCTATAGGTATCAGTGTCTAGTCGTTTTTTAGCAAATTTGTAATATGCTGGAACTATTTCAAAACCAAGAAATTTTCTTTTAAGGGATTTACTAACTACTGCAACTTGGCCAGAACCAAGGAACGGATCAAACACCAAATCATTTTTTTCACTTGAATATTCCAATAGTTTTTTAATAATTTCAGATGGAAGTTTGGTTGGAGTTTTTTCATCACCTGTCCAATATTCTCTTTTAATGTCCCAGACATCTTCCTTGTCTCTATAATGAAGACTTCGCCCTTCTTTTGTTTTTTCATTTTGTTTGAACCTAGAAAATGGAAGGAATTTTCGTTTCTTATCATCTTTACAAACATACAGACAATGATAGTGGGATGTGACAAATTTTCTTTTAGTAACCACTCCAAATTGATATTTCCAAATTACATGATTAATAGTTGTAAATCCAACATCATCTAATGCACGTAAAATATCTTTTAGATTATTCCATCCTGAAAAAACATACATGCTTCCAGAATCCTTCAAAATTCTGAATACCTCGCTCATCCATGCAAATGTAAAATCGTAATAATCCTCAGGTTTTATTTCATTATAGCCAGATAATACTCTAGAAGCAGTTCTGTTATAATTTGCTTTTTTTGCTTTAAAATTTATTGCAAATGGAGGGTCAGTAATTACAAGATCAATTTTATTTTTAGGGATTAAATTCATCCCTTCAATACAGTTTTGATTGTAAATATTGTTAATTTCTATTTTCTTCATTTTTAAATTCAAGACCCTGTTCTAGCTTAATAATGTCGTGGGTCATCACACCCATCAAACAATAAATCATGAATCATTTCTTATCAAGTAGATCTTGAAGTTCTCTTGTCCAAAATGTAAATCAAAGATAGAAATTCAAAAAACATTCAACAAAAAAATGCATGTTTCTTGTGGAAAATGTGGTATTGAGGATTTGTTAGAATTTTCAAAAAATGTTGATGAAGTATTTCTAGAGTTTCTTTCAAGGTTTGATAAAGGACTGGTGACTGAAGGGGGATTATCTGAAGGACTAAAAGATGAAGGGATTGTCAGAGGAGAAAATGAAATCAAAGAAATGATAGGAAAAAACAATCCAGATAAAATTACAGAAGAAATCCTGTTTTCAAAAAAAGACTATATTTCACAATACAAAGTTTTGAGTAATCCTGAGCCTGAAATGGGCTGTAAAGTAGAAGAATTAGGACTGGATGAATCAATTACTGAGAATCTCAAGGAATTAAAAATTGAGAAATTTTACAAATTTCAAGAAGAAGCAATTAAAGAAATTACGTTTGGGGAAAATGTTGTCATTGAGGCACCCACTGCATCTGGAAAGACAGAAGCATTTTTGATTCCAGTTATTCAAAGAATAAAAAAAGATGCAAGTGAAGGAAATGTTTTTGCAATTTTTGTATACCCTACTAAAGCACTAGCACGTGATCAATATCCAAAAATTCAAAAATTTGCAGAAAAAATTGGAATTAAAGTTAAAGTCTTTGATGGAGACACAAAACAAGAAGAGAGAAGAGAAATAATAGATCATCCTCCAGAAATTTTAATCACAAATTTTGACGTACTCCATTATCATATGTGGCATCAAACAAAATTTTCATCATTATTAGCATCTACCAGAATTCTCATTACAGATGAGGCTCACGTCTATTCTGGAATTTTTGGATCAAATGTTCATTACATCATAAAAAGACTAAAGAGAATTTGTACCAACAAGTTACAATTTGTAGCAGCATCAGCTACTCTTGATGATGCAAAAAAATTCTGTGAAAAACTATTTGGAGAAAAGATGCAAAAAATTCAAGGTTCAGGTAGAAAAGGGAAAACTGATTTTGTAATGCTTTTTCCATCACTTCGAACACAGAGAGCTTTAATGGTAGAGTTGACAAAGAAACTAACTGAAAAAAACCACAAAACAATGGTTTTTAACAATTCGCATCTGAATTCAGAACTTTTAGCAATGCAGGCAAAAAAACAAAAAGTCAACATCAAAGTTCACAGAGCAGGATTAATGGCAAATTATAGAACATCAGTTGAGAGACAATTCAAAGAAGACAAATTACAAGCAATTTCGTGTACTCCTACGCTTGAATTAGGCATAGATGTTGGCAATGTAGACTGTGTAATATCATCAACGATTCCAGTGAATAGACTAATTCAAAGAATAGGAAGAGCTGCCAGAAAAGGTCAACGAGGATATGCATTTTTGGCATTAGGGAATGATCCCATATCACAATATTACAAAAACCACCCTGATGATTATTTTGAAGATGTTGAAAAAACATACATCGATCCAAAAAATCCATTTGTGGAAGAATTTCAAGTGTTAGCCATGGCATGTGATAGGCCAATATCAAAACATGAATTAAAAGAACATCAAGAAATTATTGAACATCACATAATCAAAGAAAATCTCAAAGAATTCAACAATAGAATTATTCCAAATTTTGATAAAATTAATTCCCTGTTAAATGAATATAGTATAAGAGGAATTGGAAAATCAATAGATATTTTCTTGGATGGAAAAAAAGTTGGAGATAGAGTACTACCAATTGCATTAGAGGAATTACACAAAGATGCAATCTATTTTTTAGCTGGAATACGTTACAAGGTAAAAGAATTTGATTACCCAGAAAAAAACTATGCAAAACTAGAAAGAATTCCAAGAGATTACCCATACTATACAAAATCATTAACAGAAGAATGGCCAACTATTGAAACAGTCTTTGAAAGAAGAAATGCAAATGGTGTAGAAGTTGCATTTTGTAAATTACATATTGAGAAAAAAGTATACGGTTATGTCAATATTGAATTAGGACAAGAGATTACACAAGGAGAGAAAATCCAATTAGACAATCCATTAGAATATGATTTTGTTACTAAAGGAATTGTATTTCATGCACCAAGACCTCTTAAAGTAATTGAAGAGTCTGAAGATGAAGAATATACTGAAGCCAGTGGATATCATGCAACAGAACATGTTGTAATTGAGGGAAGTAATATGATAACAGGAGGAGTATCTCAAGATTTAGGAGGTATCTCATTAGGTACCTCAGGCTTAATTTTCATCTATGATGGGGCTATTGGAGGCAGTGGTGCAAGTAAAGCCCTCTACGATAGATTTGAAAAAGCACTTGAACGAAGCATGTTCATCATAAAGGAATGTCCTTGCAAAAATGAATCAGGATGTCCAAGATGCACATTCTCATACAGATGTGGTAACAATAATGAATATTTACACAAATATTCAGCATTAGAAATTTTGGAGAGAATTAATTCAGGTGAGAAAACAGAATTGATAGATCCTGTTGAAGGAGACAAACCTCTGGTATGATTAATCAACATGGGATAAATATAACAAGGATCTAGAATCAATATGGAAAAAGTTGCTCTAGTGACAGGTAGTTCATCAGGAATTGGATTAGAGACAGTATTATCATTAGCTAGAGATGGATACCATACATTTGCTAGTATGAGAAATCTTGAAAAAGCAGTAGAATTAGAACATGCTGCAAAAAAAGAGAATCTTTCAATTGAAGTGATTGAATTGGATGTAGATAAAGAAGAATCAATTATTTCTGCAATCAAAAAAATTGTTAGAGATTGCGGAAGATTAGATGTGTTAGTTAACAATGCAGGATACGGACAGTTTGGATGTACAGAAGATGTAACAGTTGATGATTTTAGAAAACAATTTGAAACAAATTTTTTTAGCATTGTAAGAATCATTCAAGAAGTTGCCCCAATTATGAGAAAACAGAATTCAGGAAAAATTATCAACATTAGTTCAGTTGTAGGACGAATGGGACTACCAGCGTCTCCAGCTTATATCAGTTCAAAATTTGCATTAGAAGGATTTGGTGAATGTCTAAGATATGAACTTGGTCAATTTGGAATTAAAACCACAATGATTGAACCTGGAGTAATCAAAACTAACTTTTTTAATTCAATGAAAATTTCAGAATCAAAGACAGACCCAAAATACAAAATATTAACTGAGAATATTTTGGCAGGTCTAAAAATGATGGTAGAAATGGGAACCGCACCTTCTCAAGTTGCAGATGTTGTTATGAAGGCAATTCATGATGATGAAATGTTGCCACGGTATGTGGTAGGTACTGATGCAGCCATGTTTTTGGAGGCAAAAAAGATGAAAACAGACCTAGAATTTGAGAAATACATGAGTAAAGAGCTATTTCCTAGTTGATAACATATTCCTACGCTAAATTGATATACAGATGGAATAGAATTTCATCAAAGTCCGCAATTATAAGATGAAATGATATGAAATGGAAAACACTACAACATAATGGAATCTTGTTTCCTCCGGCATATGAGGCTCAAGGAATTAAGATAAAGATCAAAGGAGATTCTGTAAATCTTGATTTAAACCAAGAAGAGATGGTGTATCAGTGGGCTAAAAAGAAAGACACACCATATGCTCAAGACAAAGTGTTTCAGAAAAATTTTACTGCAGATTTTGCTAAAACTCTAGATTCAAAATTTAAAAAAATATCATATACGGATATTGATTTTTTAAATGCTTACAAAATAGTTGACAAAGAAAAAGACCTCAAAGAAATGATGAGTAAGGAAGAAAAGAAATCCCTCGCTGTAAAAAGAAAAGAATTACGAGAAAAACTAAAGGAGAAATTTGGAATTGCCATCATGGATGGAGAAAAAGTTGAAGTTGGAAATTACATGGCAGAACCACCAGGAATATTCATTGGAAGAGGAGAACATCCACTCAGAGGCAAATGGAAGCCACCAGTTACTGCAAAAGATGTTACACTCAATCTTGGAAAAGAAGCTAAAGCCCCGGAAGGGAAATGGGGGAAAATAATTAGTGATAAGGATTCAATGTGGTTAGCAAGTTGGATGGATTTTCTAACACAAAAAAGAAAATATGTTTGGCTTGCAGATAGTGCAGGATTAAAGCAAGATAGAGACAAAGAAAAATATGAAAAAGCAGTAAAACTTGCAAAAGAAATTGACAAGATAAAAGACAGGATTGTTAAAGATATGAAAAGTAAAAATCATAATGAGAGTAGAATTGCTACTGCGTGTTATTTGATTTATAGAACTGCTATGAGGGTAGGGGATGAAAAAGATCCAGATGAGGCAGATACAGTAGGTGCTACAACTTTAAGAAAAGAACATATCAAAATTACTTCAAATTCTATTGAGTTTGATTTTCTAGGTAAAGACAGTGTTAGATGGCAAGAGACAGTTGTTGCAGAAGGTCACGATAAACAATTTCATGAAAATCTTAAAAAATTGATAGAAAAGAAAAATCCAAAAGATGAGATTTTTGATAACATTACTTCAAGGCATGTCAACCAATATTATTCCAGCATTGTAAAGGGACTAACAGCAAAAGTGTTCAGAACATATCTTGCAACAGCAGTAGTGAAAAAGTATCTTGTTGAACATGATAATATGAAAGGAAAGAGTGCAACTGAGAAAATATACCATGCAAAATTGGCAAATCTAGAAGCTGCCATGATGTGTAATCATAAAAGAACAATTCCTAAAACATTTGAGGAGTCATTACAAAAGAAACGAGATTCTTTGAAAAAGGTAGAAAAAGAAGAAGCCTGGAAAAAAACACAAATAACTCTCAAAAAATTAGAAGCAAGTAAACCTAAAACAGATACTCAAAAGAAAAGTAAAGTCAAAAGAATCAAGACATTAAATGATCAAGTTAAAAAACAAAAAATCAAACACAAAGAAAGAATAGAAAAACTAGGATTTCAAATCAACTTGTCTGAAAAAACTAAAGATTACAACATTGGAACGTCTTTGAGAAATTACATAGATCCCCGTGTTTTCAAAGCTTGGACAGATGAAGTAGGGGCAGAATGGGAGAAACTGTATACTTCGGCATTACAAAAAAAATTCCTCTGGGTTAAAAATGAAAATGCTGCCTGGAAGGATTTAAAACAAAATTAGAATCATTTAATTTCCCAAATTTTTGACAATATATTATGCCGGGGTAGCTCAGCCTGGTTAGAGTGCCAGTTCAATTGGTAAACTCTAACGGTTCTCCAACTAAGGCAATACTCATAATCTGGAGGTCGCGAGTTCGAAACTCGCCCCCGGCACACAAAATTCTGTTTAATACCCTCCCTGAGATCCATATCTCATGAGCCTAAAGACGGTCAAGAAGCGAGGAATTCATGATTATGAGTCAATCATGAAAGGAATTAACAGACAATTACGAATTGAATTATCTCCTGCTAATGTAGAGTTGATTTCTCAATACGATATGGAGATGGTTCGTCAATCTATTGCAATTGCAACTAGACAAAAACATCTTAGAACATTACTTGGATTATCCAGACTATACAAGAAAGATTGGAAAGAAATTATCAAAAATATCCACATCCCACATTTACTGCAGAAGCATATAACTTAAACAATTAAATAACTCTTTAACTATTGAATTGTTATGGAGTCTCCATGGAAAGCAGTATCAGACGATAGTAGACGCGCAATATTGTTATTACTAAAGAAAAAAGATATGACTCCAACTGAAATTCTAACTCATTTTAATTTTACACTTCCTGCTCTATCCACTCACCTCAAAATTTTAAAAAATTGTGATTTAGTTTCCGAAAAGAAATTTGGAAAAAATAGATTTTATTCATTAAATCAAGATAAGACATTTGAAATGATGAAGTTCTTTAGCACAATGCACGGTTATTCTCTTAACAGTCTCAAAGAATTTTTGGAGAACGACAAATAATGGAAATTAAAAAAGAACTAATCATAAAATCTCATCCATCTAGGGTGTACAAAGCAATTACAGATCCTGAACAATTAACACAATGGTTTCCAGATGTTGCACATATTGAACCAAAAGTTGGAGGAAGAATATCTTTCAAATTTTCAAAATCAGGTACAGATAACGCCATTCATAATCATGACATAGAAGGAGAAATAATAGAATTAGAAAAAAATAAAAGAATTGTGTACACATGGGGATATTTGGACAATCCAGAATTTCCGCTTACTAAAGTAAGTTGGAATCTTGAGACAATAGGAATAGGTATGACAAAAGTAACCATTACTCATACTGGATTTACTGATGAAAAATTGATGAAAACATACAATGATGGATGGTCATGGTTTATGGGACGTTTGAGTATTTTTGCCATTCCTAAACAACCAGTAAATATTGCTAGTCAATTAATTTCTACATTTATTCCAGGTGTTGATCTTTTTGCATTTTATCGAATTAAAAAATTAAAAAAATCAGTTCTGTATCTCTCATTACCCGCACTTGTAATGACTGGAGTTTTCGGGGGGACATCTTATCTTTTTAGCATATATGTTGAAAATAATTTTGAAACAATTACAGTTATTGAAAAATACGTTATTGCAACAATATTATTATTTTCTATGTTAGTTTCAATATTAGTTGTAGTAGCTATCACCAACTACTTTATGCATAAATGGTCTGAGGAATGGAATCAACAATTTTTAGAAACATAACTAAGCTACGAAAAGTTAGCATAGTTTTGTCTGTTATTACAGTGTCGCTATTTTTTGCAATTACTTTGCCAATGGATGCAGGCCCTCCACCAGAAGGAAGTAAAGTCACAGATGATCCACATTATGATAGCCCAATAATGCCTCTTTTGTTAACCCTGTTATTTGTAGCACCAGCAGCAGTGGCAGGAATTTTTGCATCATTTTTTAAAAAAATTAAACATCAAATTATTGTATGGTGTGCAATTACAATTGGAATTTGGTTTGGAATAATTGTTTTAGGTCTTTTGATGTTAGTTGATCCTACTTCTTTTGAACTTCCTGAAGGTTATTGGAATGTAGAAAACGAGATATAGATACAGCCTCATTCAGGTTCAATACAAATTATTTTAATTTTAATTTCAATACAATAGAGCATTCAATCAAGCAAAGCCACTTAAGAGAATTGTTTAGTTAAACCCACAAATAGGGGTTTTCAAATACAAAACAGATCATGACAACAGATGATAATTGTAAAAACTGTTCACATTCAAAAGAAGATCACCAACTTTCACTCGGTCATTCTGGTGATGGGGATTTTTTGGCAGGAACCTCAATGCCATCTGGGAAGTTGGAATCAAACATTGTATGCAGTAAATGTTCATGTAAAGACTATGTTACAAAAGTAGATTCTTAATTGAAAAAAGAAATTCAATAAATTTAAAATTATTTTAGAGATAGTTTCAATTCGCTAATCTACATCAAACATACTACATCAAACATACTAATTCAAGCAAATGCCAATCCTATGTTAATTAATTTTAAAGCAGTAGTTGGGCTCGCACAAATAGGTGAATTATCAACATATTTGAAGAGTAATTCATACTCGTTTTTACAATAATCATCATCAGATGTACTTCCTTCAGGATTTACATTAATTTCAATATCGGCTATTTGTAAAACAGAATCGGGTCCAGTACCTGTAGAGATAATTGCAGTATACTTGCCAGTTTCTTTTGGAATCCACGATAAACCAACATTAAGAGTTTGATTAGGATTTAGCATTCCTGTCACCCATTTTGCAGGTTGAACTATGGAATGTTTATGATCTTTTATTTCAACTACGTAAATGAAATCTTGTTGATCAGAATCAATGTTCGTAATATCAGCAGCAATCTGTAAAACTTGCTCTGATTTTATCTCATCAAATGTATGACCAAATGAATTTACCAATCCAAAATTATCTAAATGTATCTTGTTACGATAATTTTCATTCAATTGTAATACTTTAGTCAGATTTGGTTTCTTTTCTTCAACTACTATTGGAGATGTAGTAGATTTTTCATTCAAATAATCCAAATCAATATTTATTTTAGTATTGTTCTCATGGAATTTGACTATTTTTAAAATAGATTTTTTCAGATCTAGCTCAAGAACAACTAGTTCATTTAATTTTTCTTTATTGATTTTCTCTTTATTCTGATTAGATGTCATCCTTATTTCTGAAATTAGATTAGATACTTTTTCTTTTGAAATATCCTTATCAATTTTGTATCCTTTGATTATATCTTGCATTTTTTGTTTTGCAAGTAAATCTATATTTTCAAGTTGGGCATCATACTTTAATTCTAATTTATTTCTTTGAAGATTATATTCAGTTTGTAATTTGAAAATTTTTTGATTTATATCATATGTTTCATCAACAATTATTTTTTTATCATCTTTGCCAAGAATATACTCTACAAGCGTATGAATTTCTGCAGTTTTAGAATTAATCATCTCTTTGGCAGTAAATTCTAAAACACATTGGTACTCAAAGGCAACAATATGGTAAACTACCAAGTACCCGTTCTCACATTGGGTTCCAGGATTTGTCTTAATCATGACGAGTTGTGAAGGAATGCCTGAAACAACTATTCCTGGGACTCTATCATTTACCCATTTCTCTGCAAGCCCATCATCAACGCATGAAGAATTTCCAGAAACTACACGAGTTACTAGAACAAACCCATCTTTACATGAAATGTCTGAACCAATTTTAGAGATACCTACATCATCATAATTTGCCAAGATGTAACTAGGTTGCTCTTTATAATCTGAATAAAAAGATGCAAGGTTTTTCTGAGTTGCAGTGGATTGATGTATTTTTCCTGTTGAATTAAACACCTGTTGTTCGGCATAATCTGCAAGGTTATGTTTTACATTAGATTGAGCATTAATCTCCACCATCTCAATTTTTTGAATTGATGCAGCATTATGATATGCATTCTTTGCATTCTCAAAGGTTCCTCCGTTTATCAATACAATATTCATTGCAGTTTTTCCTGCATTGGCTCTTTGTTCCTGGAATTGAAACTGATCCCAAAATACACCTTGAACATAAGATGATTTTTTATTTACAAAACTCTCAAAAGAATTTCTAGAAGAATATTGTTCCCACAGTCTTTCCCACTCTACAAGTTTTTTATTCAAACTTTCTATTGACATGCGACGCATTTTTTCTAAATTTTCTTGGGCTTGATTCTTTTCATACTCTTTTTGTTTTAATTCTTCTATCATTTTCTTTGTCTGGTCTATTTTCTTTAAGATATCCTGTGCCACTGGGTCATTCTGTAAATCTCCAGATAGCGAGTTTTGCTCAAAAGTTGTTTGTGCATATGTATTCTGAATTAATGAAACTGAAATTACACATATCATAATAAAATATAGTATTTTCAAATTATTTACGAATTGAATATGAGATTTAAGCAGAACCGTTGGAATTTTGTGCCTAGAAATCATATCCATAATTTTTCCATATCAATAAATAATAAAGGTTAGGATCCTAATCATTATTTATTAAATGGTTATTATATCAATTAATAGAAGACTAATTAACTAATATGAAATTAAAGCAGAGGGGAATCTAAAATAAAAACGCTAGATCTACAAGAAAGTATAGGATTAATGCTAAAAACATCTGCCAAGGCCTGGGAAAAGGCAGCAGACATTGAGCTACGTGAGCGTTTTGGTCTTATTGGAGCACAATGGAAAATAATTGTCATACTATCAGTAAAAGAAGGCATCACACAGAAGCATATTGCAGATATGGCCTTTGTTGAAGCCCCAACACTTGTACCGATAATAGACAAAATGGAAAAAGAGAATTACATCACAAGACAGTCAGATCCAAAAGACCGTAGAAATAATCTGATCTTCATGACTAAAAAATCTAAAGATATTGTGGATCCAATAATTGATTGTATTGTAGAAATAAGAAATATGGGGTTAGCCAAGATTTCAAAAAAAGATATGGGGATTGCAAAAAAAGTTTTAGAACAAATAACTGCAAACACTGAAGGATTCATCAAACAAAAAGGAGGAAAAACAGATCCTGAACTTTGGATAAACCCAGAAAATAAATCAAAGAAAACACTTGTAAAATTATAGATTTTTAGAAAATTACGGCATCAAACCAATAGTTCAACACCTTCTCTTAGAATTTTTTTATAATACAAATTTAAGGTTTGAATCCATAAAGGTTTGAACCATTTATGAGGAATATATTAGATCATCTAATTCAAACTAGATGTTTTTTGTTAACCACTCTAAAATTTCAAAAATATGTCTATCTGGAGGAAATACTGGATAAAACACTTTGATGATTTTTGAATCCTTTACAACTAAAGTTAGTCGTTTGTACATTATTTTACCTTCAACATCAAATGTAGGAACATCAAGTCTTTTTTGAAATTCTAATTTGGTATCAGAAACTAGAATTTGGGATAGTTTTCTTAGAGAAACTATTTGTTCTAGATCTGAAATTGGTTGTGAAGAGATACCAATTGGTATAGCACCATATTTTTCAAGTTCAAGCATGTGTTTGCTAATTGAGATGTTTTGAGGTGTACACCCACGTGCACCAGGAATGTTATTCCAGCCTAGTGGTAAGTCTTTTTCAGGTATATTCATCATTGGGAAAAAATACAAAATTCCATATTTTTTATCAGTTGTTGAAAAATCAAAAAAACTGTTTTTAGTTGAAGGTAAAATGATGTTGGGAATTTCTCTCCCTAAAAGATGAGATGCTTTGCCATCATTTTCAGGTACAGGAAGATCTTGTGGAAGTCTTGTAAATTCATCACTCATTTAATGTTCTAAACTATACATCACTTTATCAAACTATTTCTTGAGCCATTATTAGGCAATAATATTATTCATCTAATACAAACTAGATGAAATTAATCTTCATCAGACTCATCTTCCAATTCCTTGTCAATCTCTTTTTGTTTTGCCTTGAAATTTTGGTATTTCTTATCCCATTTTGAGAGAACAATCCATTGCCTAATGCCGATTCCAAGCCACACTAGAGAGATTACAATGATTATCAATTGTGGAGGATGTAATGGATTACGTGGTTTGTCATTACCAAATTTGTTTTTAATATTATCAAATTCTTCCTGAGTTATGCCTCCCCTGTCTAATCTATCTTGAAGTCTTTGCTCTAATTGGTCTTCAAATGGTCGTTCAGTAACAGATGACATTACAAGTAAAGCAGCTGGCGGAATTATCAAAATTGTTAAAATCATAATCAAAAATATCTTTTTTGTTTTACCTAGTTGGAACATAATACCATCTAGAATTTCAAAAATATTTTCATGATCTTCTTTTCTATCTTTAGCCAATTTTATTTCTCTCCATCATCCCTTGGGAATAAATCCTCATATCGTTGTAAGACTTCTTCAAGAATGGTTTTTCCTTTTTGGGCAATTTTATATTTGAAAATTGTTTTACTTCCCCATGCCTCCTCTCTTCTTTCAATGAATTGTTTACTTACCATACTATCCACAATTCCCTTGTGTTTTACATTGTTTAATCCACATATACTCATCAGTCTACTCTGATTCATTTCACCATACTCGTAAAGTTTCAACAGAATATCCTTCCTAATGTAAATTCGGTCTCGATATTCACGTGCCACAAGTAGTCGCCTCTAAAAACACATTCCATAATATATCATCATTGTACCTAGTTTCTTTTACTTGTACTAATTTACTAGATAAAGGTCAGGTAACATTGTTACGTCACATTGGATAACAAGTCCTTTTATTCAAAATCACATCTATTATTCAATGAACAGAAAAACAACATATCTGATTCCAGCATTTGTTGCAGTCTTTGCACTAATGTTCACCGTTGCAACTCCCCTTGCAATGGCAGAATACAGTGAAGGAATGCATGACAAAGGCATAGGACAGAAACAACATAAAATGCACAAAGTCATTGAAGTTGATGGTTTTATTGGATCTATTCAGATAGATGAAGACTCAGACAGACAAGCCATTAGAGATCAAGTCTCAGTTTCATTAAGTGAAGCTGCAGATGGATTAGATGTCTTAGGTGGTCATATCGGAGTTGCTGTAAATGAAAACGGTGACAAATATCTTGTATGGACTTTAAAGTCACTTGAGAAAGATTCAGAATCTGAAACTGTTACTGCTACAATCTATGTAGTTGATGCAGGAGATGCTAACAATACAGCAACTGTAACCAAAGAGATTGATCGTTCTGAAAGGGACGGTAATCATAATGGTAACAAACGTGCAAACATTGATGAAAAACTAGAAAGATTATCTCAACCAACAGGTGATGCTGATGTTGATGCAGCAAGAGCTACATTTGTAGAAAAGTTGCAAGAACTAAAAGCAGCACTTGAAAGTGGAGATTCTGAGAAAGCCTCTGAATTAAGAGATGAACTCAAAGATCTTAGAAGTGAATTAGGCAACATCAGATCATTTGGAAGATAGGTTAAACCCTATTTTCTTTTTTTATTTTTTTTAAGATTCAACTCCACGGGGATTCGCCTACCGTTTTGGGGATAAAGTGAGACGCAGACAGGCATAAGTTATAGTTTTCATTTTCTTTACACTAATTATTTTCTCTATTTTCAATTAGTTACATTATGTCTAATTCTAAATCCACTTGTTAGGGTTGAAAAAACATATTAGTTTTTTCAGAGTTTGACTTTTGAAACCTTTCTTTGAAATTACTAATTCATACTTGATTCAAACTGTTCATTCCACTGCTTAGCCCATCTCCTCAAAAAGAAAAATGAACCTGTAATATTTACGGGAACCATTAGAATGTAAGATATCATAATCACTGTCAATATTTTTTCTTGTTCAATTTGTTCTTTGATTCTTTCTTCAGAAGTCAATATTTGAAATCCAGTTTCTTGCTGTTGTTGTAATACAGCTATTAATGATAATGGAATTATTACCAACACTGTGAAAAATATCAGAAACTTTCTTAGTTTTTTTATTTTGTAATATGCATAAAAAATGTAACCAGGGAAAAGAGCTGAGAGAATTATATTAACACTCATATCAAACGGTTTGTTTGTAGTCATATTTCTTGATCTTTTTGGATTAATCATCTCCAGTTATAAACAATATTTTTCATTAGTTCATAACTCTAGTTTTTATATTCTTATTTTAGAATTAATTTTCTTTTCTATTAATTTACGTAACAAATTTTTTCTGTCCTCGAAATATCATCCAAAGACCTACAGTAGTGATTATTATTGGGATTAGCGCGCCTCCAAAATGACTGCTTATCACAGATTTGTTTAGTGGATCAAGATAGGGAACAATGCTGGTAACAAGCGGAATAGTAATCACAGCATATGAAATTAGTATGAATATTCTTCTATGTCTATTAACTGCAAGAACAGTTAGAACTAATACGATTCCTAACAATACAAGTCCAGGAATAGATCCAAGGCTAGTCAATCCAAACAAAAATGAAATTCCAATCTCTGTTTCAGTCATATCATAATGTTTTCCATTTTTTATTCATATCTGAATTACTTCCTACGCGCGTTGGTGTTTGTCTCATAATTACATACTTCTTACAAACTTCATAAAGTATTCTAAACTTTGATACGAATCTATAGAGGCCCAGCTACTTGTTTGAGGATTAAAAAGATTCAGTTTAGAATCCACGGGGACTCACCTACCAAATTGGGGATAAATTGAGACGCAGATAGAGGTTCAGTAATTATAGATTAACCAATTCTTTGAAATTCAGATATTTTCCAACAATGATCATAAGTAAACAAATCAGCACCACCTAATCTATCAATCCATTTTGGAACAATTTCATCAGTACATTGTTGTGAAATAATATCTGAATAAATTTGAAAAACTAACCAAGGATTCTCAAATCCTACTTCTTGTCCTATGTCTACAAATGAAATTTCTTGATTAGCTTTACTTGCACTTGCTTGTATGTCTTGAAAATATTCTTTCTGGATTTCAACATCTTCCATAGTTCCTAAACGTGTAAGATGTCCTCCAATGAACGTATCAAAATCATATTCTAAAATTTTATCATGTGCATTAAGAAATTCTGAAACATCTTGAGCTACTGCTAAATCTTTGAATGGAACCCATCCAGGAAATATTGTATCAACAAGCATCAAAACTTTTTGATCAGGGGCATAAATGAAGATGTTTCCTGGTTCATGTATTGGTCCACGATATTCTAATTCTAATTTTTGATTTCCAACTTCAAGTGTATATTTATCTTCAAATGTGACAGTTGGTACAAGTCTATTAGGATCATCTCTTTGTAATAGTCTGTCTGCAGTATCTTGATGTGCAATGTAAATTGCATCATCAGGGAATATTCCCATAGCACCAATATGATCATTATGGGTATGACTGTATATCACATGAGTGATTGGTTCATCAGTAACTTCTGCAATTGCATTAAGATAATTTTCACCAATTGTTTGAGGAGCATCAACTGCAATCACACCTTGACCAGTCGTTAGAAACATTGTTTGATATGCACCATCAGTAACCCAAAACAAGCCATCTCTAATTTCTTCAACCAAGTATCCCTTTGAATAGTCAATTTGAGGACCTAGTGCAGATTCTGGAAGTGGAGCAGATGTTCTCATCTTTTCAGGATGAACTGTAAACATTGAAGTTAAAACTTGTAAATTATCAGAATTTTCAAGGATAGTTCCCCAACCACGTTCAACTAGAGAGGATGCAGTAGAAGGCGTAACACATGCAATTTTGCCTTTACTATTTTCAATCCAAATTTTATCCATACAAATTTGATCATGTTCTTCTGCAAAAACATCCGTAGAAACAGATGATATTGAAATGATTAAGATAGTCAAAAGTGAAAAGAAAAGAACTTTCATAATTTTAGAAAATATTTCTGCGTATTAAATCAGTCAGTAACTAAATGGTAAGTTGACGGAAGATTTATCACTAATTTGAGGCTAAAATAGCTTACGTGGATTCACCTATCAAATTTGAGATAGAAATAGACACAGAAAATTAGATTTTGATTCGTTTTCTAACTTGCCATACTACAATTGCAGGTGCTGCAAAATACATTCCCAAGTTAAGTGCAATTACAGAAATACCAAATACCAAGACTTCAGCTTCTGAGCCACCTTCAGATAATGACATAATTGATAGAGAAGATATCATTGGAGTGATAAATGCTCTAACTGCTTCTTGGAACATTGGGTTTTCTCTTTCCATATCAGCTACTACGGGTGCAAATGAATAGTATAATGTGTTAAATCCTGTCATGAATGCTACACCAGATGTAGTACTTAGTACAGTATTATCTCTAATTTCTCTCAAGAATTGAACTTGTGGTGCTAGTTCTGTCCCATATGCAGCTGTTGCAATTAGACAACCACCACCATCTTCTTTATGTGCCATAGTATTTTTTTCCATCATTTTATCATCGCTTGTAGTTTTTTGCATATCTTCTTGCAACATCTTTTCTTCTTTCATCATTTCTTTTTCTAATTCATCAATTGCCTTATCAGAAATAGAATTTTGTTGTATCATAGGTTTCTCCGGAGATGTATATTCAAGAGTAACTTTCTCACCCATAGATTTAGAATCATTAGTTGGTTCTTGAACTGTTACAGTACCAACCATCCAAGTATGTAAAGAACAATAATATGGAACTTTACCTACAATATCTGGAATCCATTCCCCAGATTCACCTGCATTCAATATACTTGTGTCAAATTCTCCGGTTGGAGAAGGAGTAAATCCATCTACGGCTCCTGCAGTAAATGTATGTATTCCAGAAGAATCAGTATTTGAAAAAATTACTTTATCACCAATATTTACAGTTGTAGTGTTGGGAGTATAGCATCCATTTGTCACACAGTCTTGGCTAAATCCAGATTTTTCTACGGTTCCAATTGTAATTTCAGAATTTTCTGCAAAAGCAGGAGTTATACTAATCATAGAAATGACGGTTAAGAGAAGTAATATTCCAAACAAAGAGGAAAATCTTTTTTCAATATTTTTATTTGTAGTGAAAATAATTTTTAAAGTCATTTTATTATTTAATAATTATAGTTCCCGTCATACCTGCATGTAATGAGCAAAAGTAATCATAAGTTCCTCTTTTATTAAGAGATAATTCATATTTTTCACCTGTTGCTAGTAAACCACTATCAAACTTTCCATCATGTTCAGTACTACCAGACTTCACAGAAGTAACAGTATGATGATTTCCATCAACATTATCAAAAATCAATTTTTCACCAGGGGAAATAGTAATTAGATTTGGCGTGTAAAATGGAGAAGATAATCCAACAATATCAACTACAGCCTTCTTTTCATCATTTTCCATCATAACATCAGACGTATTATCATCTATAGAGTCATAGACTTGAACGGTAAATTGCGTAGAACCAACTCCGAATTGTGGAACAGAGTAAGGAATTGTATTCAAATCAACTTCCAATAGAACTGTGCCTGATTTTTCAAAAGTTTGAGTTACAGATAGTAATCCCAAGTGACCATGATATGCACCATGTAGTGGAATTGGAATTGGGGCGTCCGGTTGAACACCAGAGTCAGATTTGTAATAGTGTTGTGGAATTACAGATATCAAACCATCAACATGAGTTGCATCTTTACCAGTATTGTAATCATCTATATCCAAAATTATTGTAACTGGTTCACCAACAACAATCTTTTTTGGTACAGTGTCAATAGTTACTAGAAAAGCAGAATTAGGTTCGGAGCCTTCAATCATTATAGATTGTTTTGGTTCATCAACATTAATTGTGAATTCAAATGTACGAGCACCAAAATTATTTGTTGGATCTTCAGTAAACTTTAACAGATCACCTGTAATAACAGATCTTGTTTGTCCAAGTTCAGGTACAGGGGCTCCTAGCATAAATGGACCAGAAGAAAGTATAGAATATGTTACAGTGTATATTCCAGATTCAGGAAAAGAATCTTGGAAATTCATTATACCAAAATGTCCGTGTAATGTTGTACTTTTGTGAATAATTTTTCCATTAGAATTAGTTACAGCATATGACCAATCAGTGTGAGATAAGTTAGCATTGTTATTTGTGTCTAAAACTCTAGCATTAATTGGAGTCAAGATGTTTGCATTAATAGTTTCAAGTACACTAAATTCTAGCCCTACACCATCAGTTTGTTTAATTTCAGTTAGCATTTGAGAGTCGGAAGCAATTGTATTTTGAATAGCAGGAACATTACTAATGGCTTGATCATCTTTCATTACAGCAGGGGTAGCTGATTTGATTGAATCATTCTGAACTTCAGAGCACAATCTATCTCCACACACATCGGAGTTTACTGAGCCATATGAACGAGTTTGTACACCATCACCTTTCAATGCAAAAACATCTTGAGACAAGAAATCCGAAGTACCAGGCACAAATAGTGCTATTAAAGCTAATGACATAACAAATGTACTAAGACTCATTTTCCTTCGGGTATTCATGATAACGCAATGATATCAAGATATCAATATATGTATTTCGATTTGTAAGAAATCTTTTTAATAGAATAAACAAAAATTACATTGAAAAGATATGGGAAAAGATGTTTTGATTAGAGGTATTGATGATAGCACATACAATCAAATCAGTAAAAATGCAAACGATCAAGGCGTTACAGTTACCTCATTTATCAAAAATATAGTAGACATGAAAATTAAAGATCAAAGCACAGTACTTCAAAAACATGATTTGATTTTATATGAAAATGGAAAAGATTTAGAATTTATGATGAAATCACTAGATAGATTAACAAAAGATAGTGATATGATGCTAACTTTTTGTGCCCCCATAAATTCAAAGTTATCCAAACTTTTGACAAAATTAAAATGGTTTGATGCAACAGTAAAACCACAGGAAAAAAATATTAAGAAATTTTCAGAATATACATCTAAAATAGTAAAAAAAATTGTTAAAGAAGCAAATGGAAAACAAGTTTGTTGGATAGATGGTAGTTTAGATGATGCAGCAAGAGATTCTCTAAAAGAGGCATTAGCAATTGAGGCAGCATACAATATCAATAAACTTCATGGGATGACTTTTTGTGTGTATAATTTTGATTCATTATTACATAAAGGAGTAGGAGAAATGTTAGAATTTTTTAAACATCATGATCAAGTATTTATGTTAAAAAATCAAGAAATACTAAAAATTCACATTACAAAAGAAAATACACAAAAATTATTGTTAGAGTAAATAGTTTTATTTATTGTTTAAAATTAATTTAAAATTCCATAATTTGTCAATTGCTTTTGATATTCCAATTCGTGGAGATGAATGTATTTTATTTTTTGAAGAAATACCTTCTGATACAAACAAAATATCAGGTGTTGTCAAATCCATACCATAGAGTTTTTTTGTGATTTGCAGAGCCTGAGCAAGTTTAGCAGGACCGTTTGTTAAATTTTGAAAATTGTTTATTTTTCTATTTTTCTTCATAGTTTCAATTCCAACTAATGGATCTAATGCTCGAATCAAAACACCACCTGCTTTGAATCGTTTACTTTTTGCAACAATGTCAATACAAGAATGAATACCATGAGTAGTGTAGATATATGCACATCCAGATGTACCAAACATAGCTTTGTTACGTTCAGTTATTCCATTGTACGTATGACTAGCAGGATCATCATTCCGATAAGCTTCAGTTTCTATAATTATACCTGCAATTATTTTACCATCAATTATTCTAACTAGTTGTTTTCCTAGTAATTTTTTAGCCACAATAGTGGTTTCACATTCATAAAAATTTCTAGGTAAAATATTTGTATGAAGAATATCAATCAATGGTTAATCCCTCAAATTTGAATATCCAATAGGATAATTTTTAAAAATAGAAATAATTTTTAGTGTAATATTTATCCTTTCTTGATTAATTATGTCATAGTTTTCATCAGGATAATATACTAGAAACATGAAAAATTAAAATCATTGTTTCATTTATTATTTTTACTAAATATAATAAAAAATTATTTTAAAAAATAAAAAAATGAAGACCAATCAATGGTTAGCATTGATCTTTGATTGCGTTTGTTACTTTTTCTATAAGTTCAGGAGTAACTTCAGTAACTCCATGTTCTTTAGCATGTTCTGCAACTTGTTTTAAAATTTCTTCGTTTGTCTGACCTGTTGCTGTCCATTTACAGTCAATTCCGATGTCAGTACAGATGAATGATTTTGTCATACTTCCTCATTATTTTTCATATATTTATATCTAATAGTTTGATATCTTGATATCATTCTATATACATTTAAATAATAATTAGAAACGAAATTTGTAATGACAAATAAGAAAATCATTGTATTATCAACAATGATGCTTTCTGTAGCCCTTGGAGCATTGTTTATTTCAACAGGATTTGATAATGGTCTTCAAACAGTTAGTGCAGAACCAACTGAAAAGAAACCATACCTCAAATTCTTTGGAAAAGGTGCTTTATACGAACCAAGTGTAGGAATCGTTAACGTCTTTGGACCAGATGGAATATTTCCATTCTTCGATGATGTTTTTAGCTGTGGCAATGCCGTAGAATGTGGCGTTCCATCAGACGATGCCAAAATTTGGGGAGTTCTTAACAACATGGGTGATGACGATAGCAATATGGTTTACGTTGAATATACTTCTCCTATCACATATGGTGATACTAGAGAAGAGGTTCCAAACCAAACTGCAGGTCACAAATACAGAATGGAATTAAAAGATACAAAATGGACGCATCCAAGCAATCCAATTCCAACTGCAACTCCAGGATTTCTTCTTGAAGGCAGTAATGGTGTAGCATTAGATCAAGTTATGCACGGACATTCAGGGATTGATACTGGACATGTAATTGATGGAGATGCCAATGTACCTTTGTTTAAAAATAAAGGAACACTTTATGGGCATTCTGTCATAAAAGATGTAACTGATCCAAACAATGAGTTTGTGGTTGTAGATGACATCTTTACACATATCATGGTAGGAAATGTCATAGATGAAAAGGCATATTTCCAAAATCTACAGGAAATTCCTATTAGTCCAGAGATAGCATTTGTATTTGCAATAAATATTCCAAGTGGCGTTGAATTACCTGGAGGTATAGGGCCGCTAAGTCCAGAAGCAGCACTTAGCTTTACACCTCCAACGGGTGATCCTGCATTAGGGGAACACCCTCCAATAAACTACGAAGATATTGGAGTTGGTAAATCAATAACACACACAACATCATGGACTGTTGATAACCCAGAAGAACCAGTACACTTTACATTCCTGGTTTTCACGGACGTACGATCATTTTATTCTCCAAATGATAATATTCGTGCTCCACAATAATTTTTTTTATAATATTATGAAATATTAAAAATATGATAAAAACAAAAAGTATTTACAAACCAAAAGAATCAAAGGATGGGATTAGAATACTAATTTCTAGATTATATCCAAGAGGATTAAAAAAAGAGAAAATAAATCAATGGCATAAAGATTTAGCCCCAAGTAGGGAATTAATTAAAAAATACAAAGGTAATGAAATAACAGCAAAAAAATTTCTAACATCATATAAATTAGAAATTGCAAAAAATCCAGAGAGTCTAGAATTAATTAAAAAAATTAGAACATATTCACAATTAGAAAATATAACATTACTTTGTTTTGAACCAGATGGAGAACCATGTCACAGACATGTATTAAGAGAGATAGTAAAAAAACAAAAATTTCTAACCAATTCAGATATGCCAAAATTTTCAGATTAATGTATAGAGAATTTCTTACCACGTGATCTAGTACGCAAAATACCCTTACAACAAGGACAACGTATCTGCGATGTTTTTAGAAAAACTGTGCAATTAGTACAACGTTTGCAAAACAAGTATTTTTCACCATTTGTTATTTTTGGACAAAGAAATCGTGTACAATATCCTTTGCACGTATTAACCATAATTTTCATCCATTTTTTGAACAAATTCATCCTGGAAAATATCAGATATAGCGACTAGTGACAATATTGAAAATAATTCAGATATTTTTGTATTCATAATAAAATTTATGCCTATTATAATATAATAATTATTCCAAATTGATATCTTGATATCAATCCATAAATCTTATATTAGAACGTGTCCTAAGAGAAATATGAATAAGCGTATTAGCATGCTCTTTACAATTACAGCAGTAGCTGTAATGGGAGCAACCTTATTCGGAAGCACATACACACAAACTCAAATTAGCGGACAGTCACTTGACATAACCCAAATGGATGTTGATGTTATGGACCAAATCCGTAATATGGGTGGTTTACAACTTGTAATGCCTCAAGCATTCGCAGAAACTGATTGTGGTGTATTATCACAAACTGGACGAGACGTAGTAGAGTTCAATTTGACTGGTGAAAGTGTTGAACTTCCAATTATGGGAGGAAAAACTTACAACGCCATGACCTTTAGTGGACAAGTCCCAGGACCAACACTAAGAGTTACACAAG
>WASW01011215.1_pt1 | contig 32429 bp, 31 predicted proteins | sample 5698521 | NCBI WGS metagenome assembly WASW01 (sample SAMN11175560, study PRJNA528189) | sponge metagenome | isolation source: marine sponge | host: Leucetta | place: Antarctica: Western Antarctic Peninsula, King George Island | collected 2013-01
GAGCTACTGCCGTGGAATTTTACTCCAGATGCATGAGTAAGGTCAGTTCTGCTCCGTCAAGGGTGGTCGAGCCCGGACGCTTACGTTTCTAATGCAGTTCCAATAACAGGTAGCGGTGCCCCGAATACGTCAGAGGCCTGGCGCTGGAAGGCATCGATCAGGCAGTCGGTTCCTTTTTGAGGCAGCATTGCTGGTGTCTGGTAAGTGCGCCGAACCTTGCACAGCATATCCTTAACCTGAACAACATTTTTCCCAATCAATGTCGTCAATTCGCGCTCAACTTTTACCGGGTTCTCTTCGGGAAGAATACGTCGATCAATTTTCACGATCGTTTTGGCTGCAATATGCCTCGGACTTTCGCCGCCAGAAACTTCGGTAACAATAGCGGTGGGTGAACCGATACCTTCAATGTCAGAAGTGATTTCAGCATAATGCGGTCGCAAATTGTATATAGCCGACATAACCCGTGCAGCAGCATCCAGAGTATCAATCCCGGCTCCTGGGTTAGATGCAACCGCAGCCCGCCCATTGATCTCGACTTCCAAAAATAACCGGCCGCAGGCAGACGTAACCAGGCAATCGGCTGGTCCCGGCGCGATTGCAAAATCGGGCGCAACCAATTTATTTGCCAGCAACCATCGCGGCCCCTGGTCACCACCAGTTTCACCATCAAATGTAATATGAAGTTCGATCGTTCCCATCAGGTCGCTGGCACATTCCCTGAGCGCGAGCAGGGCAAATACATAGGCCGCCAAGGTTCCTTTTGCGCCGGATACACCACGGCCATACATATGGCGCTCAACAATGTCCCCGCCATATGGATCATGGGTCCAATCCCCTCCGGCCTTCGCTGTATCGACATTTGCAACAAACGCGACGATAGGACCCTTTCCGAATTTATGCCTAACAATCAGGTTTGTCAGGCCGTTATTATCAGTCCCGTCATCACCATTCTCATGGCCAACCGGGTCAGGATGACGCAGGATAGAAAATCCCAGTTTCCGAAATTGGGACATCAGATGATCAATGATATCTTGAAATTCGCCCGGCGGATTATCTGATGGCTGCCGGACAAGCGCGCTCAGAAAGTCAAACTGACCGGCGCGCCCCGCGACTAAAAGTTCGCGAATTTTATCACATTGCTGTTTATTCATACTTAGAAGCTTGCAAACCCTGCCCGTTGCGTCAATTTTGAATACACAAACACCGCTGCATTACGCCGCATTACCATCATTTATCTATTGCCGGAGCCCCAATGGCCAACCCTAAAAGTCTCGAACTCATCGAGAAATTAATCTCATTTGATACCACAAGCCGCGAATCCAATCTGGACTTAATCGCATTCGTGCAAAGTTACCTGTCAGACCTGAATATTGATAGTACTCTGGTACATAACAACGAGGGTACCAAGGCCAATCTATATGCTACGCTTGGCGATCCGGAAAAATCGGGAGTAATGTTATCCGGACATACAGATGTTGTTCCGGTTGATGGACAGAATTGGGATACAGACCCATTTCATGTTTCTCAGAGCGATTCTCGCCTGTACGGGCGCGGCACGTCTGATATGAAAAGTTTTATCGCAATAGCCCTCGCGATGCTGCCTGAATTTCAGGCACGCGGGCTGGATACCCCATTGCATTTGGCATTTTCTTATGATGAAGAAATTGGCTGCATTGGCGTCAGGCGGATGATCGAGATGATTAATACCCTGCCCGTTAAGCCAGCAATGGCGGTCATTGGTGAACCAACAAATATGCAGGTTATTATCGGACATAAGGGCAAACGATCCTTCAATGTTACTGTTCGGGGGCTGGAAGCACATTCAAGTCTCGCCCCATCTGGCGTAAATGCCATCGAGTATGCTGCTGAATTTATCGCCTTTGTAAAAAGCATGGCCCGGAGAATGCAAAAGGACGGCCCGTTTGATGAACTTTACGATGTTACTCATACCACCTTACAGACAGGCGTGATCAGCGGTGGAACGGCGCTTAACATTGTACCAAAAGAATGCACGTTTCAGTTTGAATTTCGCTTCATTGACAGCGATGATCCGGACGCTATTGAAGCTGAAATCAGAGATTACGCTATTCAAGTACTGGAACCGATGATGCATGTCGTCGATACCGACACGGGGATCGATATAGAACGCGTGAACAATATGCCTAGCCTTGATCTTGGCGCGGATGAAGAAGTTGTCACCTTCGTCAAAGCATTGGCCGGGCGAAATGATCACGCCAAAGTAGCTTTCGGGACAGAGGCCGGACTATTTCAAAAGCGTGCCGGAATTCCTGCAGTGGTTTGTGGCCCTGGCGACATACAGCAGGCGCACAAACCGAACGAGTTTATTGAAATCAGTCAGATCGAAGAATGTGAGGGATTTATGAGGCGATTAATGGACAGAATCTGTCTCAGTTAAACTTTGTTCTTGAGACAAATCGACCGTCAACCATATCTTCAAAAAATTCATCCATTTCGGGATGAAAAATAGGATCTTCGTAATCGCCGTCTGTTACCAGGTTTTGTTCGGATACATAGGCCACATAAGGTGATTTTTCAGGCGTTTCAGCAAACAGATGGTAATAAGGCTGATCTTTACGCGGCCTGACATCTTCAGGAATGCTGTTATACCATTCTTCTGAATTATTGAACGACGGGTCGACGTCAAAAATGACTCCGCGGAATCCAAATATCCGATGCCTGACCTGTGTGCCTATGGTGAACTTAGCGGCGCCGCAATCTTTCATAACCAGATTGGTCGCACTGTTCTGTTCGGTTTGGTTTAATATATCCATAACTCTGATGTAGTCCCAGTGCCCAGACACGTCAATAGGGAGCCAAGGCTCCCTATTGACTACGTTCGGTGCTGTTCCACCAAAAGGTGGTCATAAAGCCTTATTAAGCGGCAATGCCGCCAGAACGCCATACAGTCGTTTCCTTACACGATGGGCAAACACGCTCACCAATGTGATGTGATACAAAATCACCTGAGCACATCAAACATTTACGGGATTTCTGTACGTGTTCACGATCAGATTCCGGTTTCTTTGTGTCAACTCTTCTTGAAGACATTACGCAGCTTCCTTCACCATATTAATCATCATAACGCGGCGCTCGTTCAACTTGGCGCCCAATACCAAAAGTTCTTCAGCTTCATCAAGAAAAAGTTTTGCCATTGCCGGCGTTGTTTTCTCAGCTTGCTGAATAAGGTCACTTGTTGAATCAGCAAGAAAATTAATTAATTCTAGATTAGCCATACTCAGTTCCTTAGTTAAGTGTTGACAATCGTATACACCAAACCGGTTTAGGATGCATCAATTATTTTTGTGCAGTGCAATATAAATGATGTTTTTTTTAAATTTTCATGAAAAATCACGCCTGCCTGACCACCTATAGTAGTGAGTTTATCAGGCAGGCGTATGTCCAGGCCTTATTTGTGGGGACGGAGAGATTAAGACCTAGACTGGGGAATATGTGACGATATCAATAAATCACTAACAACATCGTCCAAATAAAATTCGCGTTCCATTCTTGAACCAACCAGCTGTTGCGGCAATTCCGCATCTGTCGCCAAATAGTGTTGCCGGGCATCGTCTTCATTTAATCTGGTGGGGCTATCGTTGGTGTTTTGGGCCATGTACTGAACTCTCTTGGGGTTAAAGGGTGTGTTAAGTTCAGTTTAGGGCCGAGTCGTTAATTGAATCTGAATCGCTATGGTTAATTTATACCCCATTTCAGAATCGCATAGATTGTACCTGCAGCACCTTTTTACACAGCATATAGCACCGTTTAAAACCGGAAATAGATATGAATACGGCCCCTTATACCTGAGATCAGCAGGAAATATCTCGAAATTAACGAATCAAGACTTCTTATGGGCCCAAACCCGGCTGCGCCGCACCGAACGGCTGGCGTTGACTATAGAATTAGCGTCAATTTGGTACTGCTCGTACAGATCTTGCAGATCTCCCGATTGACCAAAATGTTCCACTCCAAGACTCTCCATACGTTGTCCTCGGACAGATCCTATCCAGGCCAGCGTTGCCGGATGGCCATCGATGACACTGACCAACCCAGCTTGGCGGGCCAATGGCCTAAGTAAGGTCTCAACATGTGATATCGCCTGCCCGTCTCCGCTTTGCCGCGCCCGTTGGGCGGCATTCCAGCCCGCATTCAGGCGATCAGCCGACGTGACCGCCAGTAATCCTGCACCCGGCGCCTCTGCTTTGATCTGCTCAAACGCTTCAATCGCTTCTGGTGCGATGGCGCCTGTGTAAATAATGGCCAGATCACATCCAGGTTCCGGCTCAACCAGCCAATAACCACCGGCCAAAATATTTCGGCGCAGATCAGCCTCCAAAGTACGATCCGGTTGCTGCAAGGTCCGTGTGGACAGGCGAAGATAAACGGACCCGCCTTCTTTATCACGCAGCCACTGGATTTCTGAAAGGCCACTACCATCACGCTGAACATAATCGAAACTCCACTCCATGATCGCCAGCAACTCATCTGCAAACGCCGGTTCAAACGCTGCCAATCCGTCCTGAGATATGCCGATCAACGGCGTCGCGATCGATTGATGTGCGCCGCCTTCTGGTCCCAGCGTGATCCCAGATGGCGTTGCCACCAAAATAAACCGGGCATCCTGATAACAGGCATAATTAAGCGCATCCAGTCCACGCGATATAAATGGATCATAAAGTGTACCGACCGGGAACAGCCGTTCGCCAAACAGGCGCTCTGACAACCCCATCGCCGCCAGCATCAGGAACAAATTGTTCTCCGCGATACCCAGCTCAATATGCTGGCCGTTCGGTGATTTCTCCCATTTAATCGGCGATATAACCTTCTGCTCACGAAAGGCATCAGCATGTTCCTGGCGCTTAAACAACCCGCGGGCGTTAACCCAGCCGGACAGATTAGTTGATACGGTGACGTCAGGCGACGTGGTAACAATGCGCGATGACAGCTCATCATCGCGTTTGGCCAACACGTTCATGATTTTACCAAAGGAAACTTGGGTTGATGTTTTGGTCTCTTTTCGAAGCTCAATCGGATCAACTGGCACTAATGGTGCCCGGCGTTTGTGTTTGGGCCGCCCATTAAACGGCACAGCATTCAGAAACTCGGTCAACAAATCCGGTTCAATATCCAATCCGGCAAACGGTGCCCATTCTTCGCCATCACCAATATTGTTTGAACGTTTGAACATTTCCATCTGCTCAGGTGTCATCAGGCCAGCATGATTGTCTTTGTGTCCGGCCAGCGGCAGGCCGTATCCTTTAATGGTGTAGGCCACAAAACAGGTCGGTGTGTCATCCCCTTCAGCCTGACGAAAGGCCTCCAGCACGGTTTCCATATCGTGCCCGCCAAGGTTGGTCATGATTGCGTGCAGGGCGGAATCATCATGAGTTTTGAAAAATGTTTTCAGGCCCTTGGTGCCGTTCAGATCGGCACTTAAATGTTCCCGCCACGCGGCGCCGCCCTGAAACGTAATCGCTGAATAGAGATCATTGGGACAATCGTCGATCCACTGGCGGAGCTCGGCACCAGCCGGCCCCTCAAAAGCGCGCAGCTGAAGTTTACCGTATTTCAGGTTAACCACATTCCAGCCAACGGTCTCAAAAAAACTTCTGATTTTCTGAAACAGGAAATCATTAACCACACCGTCGAGGCTCTGGCGGTTATAATCAATGATCCACCACAGATTCCTAACATCATGTTTCCAGCCCTCCAGCAGAGCTTCATAGATATTGCCTTCATCCAATTCCGCATCACCCATAACAGCGATCATCCGAGACGGGTTAACCTCTTTATCACCAAATTTACGATGCCGCACAAAATCCTGAATCAGGGATGCAAACAAAGTAACACCAACACCAAGTCCAACTGAACCGGTTGAGAAATCAACATCAACTTTGTCTTTGGTAATCGACGGATAGGACTGCGCACCGCCAAATGCCCTGAAATTCTGCATCTGCTCAAGCGACTGATTGCCCAGCAAATATTGGATCGAATGAAATATCGGCGAGGCATGCGGTTTTACGGCAATCCGGTCGCCGGGGTTAAGAATGTCAAAATAAAGTGCCGACATCAGCGTTGAGACGGACGCGCAGGACGATTGATGCCCGCCGACTTTCAGGCCGTCACGATGTTCACGCAGATGATTGGCGTTATGGATCATCCAGCTTGATAACCACAGCACCTTTTTATTGAGCTCCTCAAGCTGAACAAGATGCTGTGGACTGGTAATGTTTCCGGAAATCGGCGCGGGGCGTTGGGTAGCAGTCGGCATGATACATCCTCGATATTGGCAATGGGTAAGTATAACGCCGCACGCCGGGGCATGTCCTTGCGAATACCGCCAATTTGGGCTTAATTAGCGCAACAAATGCACTATTTTAAAATTAAATCAGGTGACTTATGCCAGTTTACAAACTCAAGGAAATCGACCAAAACATTCTCCACCATCTTCAGGAAAATGCCCGCCTGACCAATGTTGACCTCGCCGATAGGGTTAACCTGTCACCATCACCCTGCTTGCGCCGGGTCAGGAATTTGGAGGAAAGTGGCATCATTAAGGGTTACGTCACACTGGTTGATCAAAACGCCTTGGGTTTACCGGTCAGCGTATTTGTTAGCGTCTCACTGGAAAAACAGGTTGAAGCCGCGCTCGAAAAATTTGAGCAGGCTATTCAGGAACGTCCCGAAGTCATGGAGTGTTACTTGATGACCGGCGGCGCAGATTACCTGCTGCGCGTCGTCACCGCCGACCTCAAAGGGTACGAGCGGTTTCTCCTGGAACACCTAACCCGCATCCCCGGCGTCGCTTCAATCAAATCAAGTTTTGCGCTAAAACAAGTGACGTATAAGACAGCATTGCCAATTAATGATTAGGGAAATGAAGATCGGTTCATCGCATAGATGTTTAGGCGGTTAATTGCCAATGTGGAAAGGTCGGTGCCCTCATCTATGTCCGCAGCGCTAATGTATGAGGGCAATCTCAGATCGCGGGCGCTATTGAGTAATGCTTATTGATTAATTCGAGAGCCCACACTCGAATATTCGCCATTAAGAAAAAGTCGAAATTGAGGAACACAGTAATCGATCCGATTAGAAGAAATTCTATGCCGCTTAATTTGGCCGGCTTGAGTCACAAGCAGATATCCCCTCTCAAACATTGCCCCGATCTTCACGCCAAAGGCCGAGTTTCTGTTGGGCGGCGCGGTCGGAGAAACTGAACAGGACGGACTCGGTATCGGATTCATGACTGACCCTTTGCCAACTGGGCACAATGAAGATGTCTTTTGGACCCCACTCAAAAGTTTCATCGCCGACTGTCGTCCGTCCCCTGCCCTCGGTCGCGACAAAGATTGTCGCATCGGTGCTGCGGCAGGTTGATGTTTTAAATCCCTTGGGCAGCAATTGCAGGAACTGCGCCATGGTCGGCATGGCATATCCACCATCGACCGGGTTGACGTAGCGCATTTTCAAGCCGTGGCAAGGGTCCCATTCGTTCTGGTTTTTCATTTGTTCCAGAGCCTCCCGGGACCGGGCGTAGGGATAATTGAAAATCGGCGACGCCTGTTTGGTCTGCTCGAAATCAACGGGTAGCATATTGGCGCCGAAGCGAGCGAAACTATCGCCTGCCGCGCGGGTTAAGGGCTGCACATCATCGCCATAACTTTCGGCGAATGACGCATCGAAATGACTTACCATCGGGATATCCAACCCATCCAGCCAGATCATCGGCTCGGTTGTCTCATTACCGTGCGCGTGCCAGGCCTGCGGCGGGGTGATGACAAAATCACCAAATTCCATTGTCGTTTGTTCGCCATCAACACTGGTGACGGCCCCGCAGCCGTCGAGGATGAACCGCAACGCCGACTGGCTATGGCGGTGCGAGGGCGCGATCTCGCCCGGCAATACCAACTGTAAACCAGCGTATAGAGAGGTCGTAATCTGGCTTGATCCTGTCATCCCCGGGTTCTCGAGGATCAATACCCGGCGCTCCGCCTCTTTCGCCGTAATCAGATCACCAGCTTCCATCAAATAGGCCTTCGCCGCCTCAAAGTTCCAGAGATGTGGGCGGCAGGCGCTTTTCGGCTCAGGCGTGATGATATCGGAAAATACAACCCATAAAGGGGTCAGGGCGCTTTTCGCTATCTTCTTATAAAACGCCAAACGTTCCGGCGTTTCAGCGGGTTTTTCAGTCAAAGACACCATTTTATCCTATCAAGGCCCGGCCCGGGTTTTCAAACCTGAACGGGTAGAGAATTATAACCACGAAAGCGGACAAGTCCGAGATGTTCTGGTGATCCGTTCGCTTGCAGGCCGGGAAACCGCTTTACCAGTCGTCCAATAGCGATCTTGCCTTCCATGCGCGCCAACGTCGCGCCAAGGCAAATATGGTGCCCCATGGCAAATGCCACATGACGGTTGGGTTTACGGCCAATATCAACGACTTCCGGGTTCTGAAATTCAGCCGGATCGCGGTTGGCACCGGCAATTGACGTATGGATGTACGTTCCGGCCAATATCTTCTCGCCGCCAATGTCGACATCGGCGGCCGCCAACCGATTACCGATCTGAAGCGGGCTTTCATACCGCAACATTTCTTCAACCGCCGTATCAATCAGGCCCGGGTCGGCCTGCAGGCGCGCCAACTGATCAGGGTTTTGCAATAACATGCCAACACCGTTTCCAACCATACTAGTTGTTGTTTCATGTCCGGCATTTAACAGGAATATACAGTTTTGTACGAGTTCAACATCCGTCAGGGATCGCCCGTCCACGTCGCCAAAAATCAAGGAGGCCAGCACTTCGCCGCGGCCACCGGCCCGGTCACCCTTGCGCCGCCGGTCATCAATCAATTCCATAAGCAAATCACCAAATTCGGAGACAGCATCATGACCGGCGTTCAGGCGATCTTGCGGCACGACCGGATCAAGTGCGCCCAATATCTTTAACGAATATTGACGCAGTAAATGACGGTGCTGCTCTGGAATACCAAGCATGAAGGAAATAATCTCGGTCGGTAATGCCATCGCAAATTTGGGGATCAAATCGAAACTTTTTTGATCTGATATACGGTCCAGCAATCCATCAACCACCTCGTTGATCAGAGGCTCCATCTCTTTCAGTTTTCGCGGCGTGAAGGCAACGGTAAGCAACTTTCTGACCGTTGTATGATAAGGCGGGTCATTGAATATTAAGCTGGTTGTGTGGTGGGTGTAGAGCGGCCCGTCACCAAATGACTTTTTAAAAATTTCTTTTTTGTCCGAACTCATCGCAGGATGACGATAGGCCATCAGAACATCAGCATACCGGGTCAAAAACAGTGACCCGTCTGAATTTCGGTGAAGAGGATCATTTTCGCGAAGTGTTTTCAGGGTCGGGTAGGGATTACTGATAAAACCGGGATCGATTGCGCTTAAGTCAAAAGAACGGGCGGTTTCTATATTGTTCATGTCGAATGCCCCCCTTAGTGTACTGAACCGTTCCTGAATCGTATTTTTACGCACCCGGCATCATCTTATGGCCTGCCGTATTTGATATCCAGTTCGGAATGCGCTGCCCTCAACTCTGCCCCAAAAACACCATTTAGGCAAAATAAGAAGACTGGATTTTTCCAGAAATTTCCTTATTTCAATCAACGTCAGAACATATCCACTCAGATCATAGCTGGAGACCGCCTTATGGCCATCAGGCAACGGATTGGCGACATCGTCGAATCCACCAAAGTACAGAATTTCATCATGGGATTAATTATCTTCAATGCTGTTACGCTTGGACTGGAAACATCGGAAGTGGTTCGCTCCCGTATAGGAGACCTGCTGGTTATCCTCGATCATATCGTGCTTGGCATATTTGTTATCGAGGTTGCCGCCAAGATGATCCATCGCGGTTTTGGATTTTTCAAAAGCGGCTGGAACATTTTTGACTTCCTGATTGTCGGTATTGCCCTGGTTCCGAGCAGCGGGCCCCTTGCGGTCCTGCGCGCGCTCCGGATTTTGCGTGCCTTCCGACTGATGTCCGTGGTCCCACAAATGCGCAAAGTGGTTCAGGCCTTAATCATCGCCATTCCCGGCATGTTATCGATTGTCGCTTTGATATCTCTGATATTTTACGTCACCGCCGTGCTCACGACCAACTTGTACGGCGCGGACTTCCCCGTGTGGTTCGGGACCCTTGGGCGATCCATGTATTCGCTATTTCAAATCATGACGCTTGAGAGTTGGTCGATGGGCATCGTCCGCCCGGTGATGGAAATCTATCCTTACGCTTGGGTGCTGTTTGTGCCCTTCATTCTGGTCACCAGTTTTGCCGTCGTCAATCTGTTCATCGGCGTGATCGTCGATTCTATGCAGTCTCAGCATACGACCGAAACACAATCCCCGCCGGGCGCGCCGGGCAGTATCGAAGATGTGATACAAACAATTGAAAATGAGCTTGGCCACTTGCGCCAACTCGCCCAAGAACGCAAATAAGACCAAACCAATTTAAACATTTTTTCGGGAGGCTACAGATGACCAAAGCGTACTGGATCGCCAACGGCGAGGTGAACGATATTGAGACCTATAAAAAATACGTCGAAGCCAATGCCGGACCATTCGCAGAATATGGTGCAAAATTTTTGGTTCGCGGCGGCGACGGCGACGTGGTTGAAGGATCCTTTAAATCGCGCACAGTGGTGATTGAATTTTCAAGTTACGAGCAGGCCGTCGCTTGTTACAATTCAGGCAGTTACCAGAAAGCCAAAGCCATTCGCGAAGCCGCGGCCGATATCAGCCTGTTCATCACTAAAGGGTATGACGGCCCTCAGCCCGGTTGACAGCCAGGTTGACAGCTCGGTTCCCCCTACCCGTTCCGGAACGCGTAGCCGTATCCGTTGATCGCCGGAACACCGCCGAGATGAGCGTATAGGACCTTGGACCCGGCGGGGAAATATCCCTTCCGGATCAGATCAAGCATACCCTGCATGGATTTACCTTCGTATACGGGGTCGGTGATCATACCTTCCAGCCGCGCACAGAGGCGGATGGCATCCTTGGTTTCTTCCGACGGCACGCCGTAAACCGGATAAGCATAATCTTCCAATAAGACAATGTCGTCTTCAGTGAGCTGTTCCTGTAGTCCCACCAACTCAGCGGTATTCTGGGTGATGCCCAGAACCTGCGCTTTTGTTTGGGCGGGTGTGCAGGACGCGTCGATACCGATCACCGTACGCTGCCGGCCATCCTTGGCGAAACCGACAATCATGCCTGCATGGGTTGATCCGGTCACAGTGCAAACAACAATATAGTCAAAGGTGAAACCGAGCTCCTGTTCTTGCGCACGCACCTCTTCAGCAAACCCGACAAACCCCAAACCGCCGAATTTATGGACCGATGCGCCAGCGGGAATAGCATAGGGTTTTCCGCCGCTTGTACGAACGTCCTCCATGGCATTTTCCCAACTGCCGCGGATACCGATATCAAACCCTTCATCGACCATTTCGATCTCCACTCCCATAATTCGGCTGAGAAGAATGTTGCCAACCCGGTCATAAACCGCATCTTCATGTGGCACCCAGCTTTCCTGAACCAAGCGGCATTTCATGCCGATTTTGGCAGCGGTTGCAGCGACCATACGCGTGTGATTGGACTGTACCCCGCCGATCGAGACCAAAGTATCTGCGCCGGACTTAATCGCATCGGGGACAATGTATTCCAGTTTACGCAATTTATTGCCGCCAAACGCCAGTCCGGAATTACAGTCTTCGCGCTTGGCGTAAATGTCGACATTACCGCCAAGGTGTTGAGACAGGCGATCCAGTTTTTCAATGGGAGTCGGTCCAAAGGTCAGAGGATAACGGTCAAATTTCGAGAGCATATCACGTCCTTTACATTAAATTGTGGATAGACCTTAAAGAATAATCCTCGAAATGTGCTCTCTATTTTCGACAAATTTTTATATATACCTTCAATAAATTTGAATATTTTATATATTATCATTATATTATATATAAAATATTGAAAGAATCTTTCATGATTGATTTGCTCGACAGAACGGATACTAAAATTTTGCGGCAATTGCAGGTTAATGGTCGGTTGAACAATGCCGACCTGGCAAAAAAACTGAATGTCAGTCCGGCAACCTGCCATCGCCGCACCCAGCGTTTGTTTGATGAGGGATATATAACGTCTGTTCGCGGCGCGATTGCACCGGACAAAGTCGACCGGGGCACCTTGGTCATGGTCGGCGTGGTGCTAGACCGATCAACGCCAGAAAGTTTTGCAGAGTTCGAGAAAGCGATCAAAAAATTACCGTTCGTCCTTGATTGTCATTTGGTTGCCGGCGACTTTGATTATTTCCTTAAAATCAGGGTGCGCGATATCGCTGACTTTAACCGCCTGCATGGCAAACAATTGATCGCTCTCAATGGCGTACGCCAGACCCGCACGTTTTTTGTTATGAAAGAAGTTGTCGATAACGCACCACTGGATTTTTGATGATACGAAAGAGTGCATGTTATAGCGTTCCAATAATTATTGTAATTTTAAAGGATCACTATTTTTACATATTCAAATTCTCATTCGGAAAGGCAATTTGACACTAATACCTTTTTCGAAATTCAAATAGGCCTGCCCACAGATAAAAGTTGCCTCAAAAATTTTTACGATCTTATGTATTAGGCTGGAAGGTAGAATCTTGATGAGTTCTGAAGTAATAATAGTACGTAGAATGAAATATAAAAACGGCACATTGAAAAATTGAATGGGAATGTCAAATTTGGTTCAGACCCATGTAATTTCTCTTGCTCTGATATGGCAATTGACCGCGTGTACATTCGAACCGACACCCTTTGAGATCGGTTTAACAGCATATGAGGCAGAGGACTATAAGTCCGCTGACGCACAATGGCGGCTTGCCGGTTCTGATGGTGATGCAAGCGCGCAGAACGGTGTCGGGTGGATTCTTGAAAAGGGTCTGAATGGATCAACCGATGCTCTTCGAGCCGTAAATTGGTACCAAAAAGCAGCACAGCAGAAACACGACGGTGCAATACTTAACCTTGGCAATCTTTATGACAATGGAATTGGCGTCGATCAGGACTACAAGGCCGCTGCCAAGCTGTTCGAAGATGCCGCAATTTTAGGCAATGCTGAAGCACAGAACAACTTGGGCCGAATGTATTCTGAAGGTCATGGCGTATCAAAAGATCAAGGCAAAGCAGTCGCTTGGTTGGAACGGGCCGCACAGCAGGGATTTGTGCCGGCACAAAACAGCCTGGGATTACACTATTTTCGGGGTCACGGCGTACCTCAAAACGCAGAAGAAGCGCTATTCTGGTTGGAATTGGCTACGCAAGCAGGGCAGGAAGGGGCCGAACATAATCGGGATTTTGCCAAAACATTTGTAGACGCGAAAAAATTTATTGATATCGAACGTGATGTTGCGCGTTGGCATCCGCGCATCGAATAAATTCAAATTGCAATGTCATTTTCTATAACAGTTTTTCCTAATTCATGCGGACGGTACGTCCGTTCCGCGGGAAACTGAGCCAAAAATACTGTTCCGACCTTAAGGTCGCTTTTTACCTCTACACTACCATCATGAAGCTCCATCAGTACCTTGACGAGTGCGAGCCCCAAACCAGTGCCTTCAGATGCCTGAGTTGCGATTTTATTTTCAATCTGAACAAACGGCTTAAATACGTCGGATAGATAATCCCGTGGAATACCACGGCCATCATCAGACACACTGATGGTAATCCCTCCCCCTTCTGCGACGAATGAACGCACTTGGATGTCAGCGGACTTGCCAGCGTGCCGAATAGCATTAGAAACAAGATTGAATAAAATCTGTTGCACCCGGCGCGGATCGGCAAGCAGCCGCGGTAAATTATGATCAATTGTCAGCGCAACGCGATCAGCATCCGCAGAATAGGTTTTTTCTATCACACGGGTACAACGCTCCATCAGATCTTTAATATCCACCCGTTCTTCATTTAGTGTTAATTGCCCGGACTCCACCTTGGCGACGTCTAGCAAGTCATCAATAAATTTCAACAGATGTGTCCCTGATGATCTGATATCGGACACATACCCGTCGTACCTTTCATCGCCCAGAGGGCCGAATATTTTGTGTTCCATTGCTTCGGAAAAACCAATAACGGCATTCAGAGGCGTACGGAGCTCGTGGCTCATATTGGCAAGGAAAAATGACTTTGCCATATTCGCTGCCTCGGCTTCACGTTTCGCAACCAGTAATTCCTGTTCATGCTGTTTGCGGACCCTAATATCGCGAATGGTAAACACCAATGCCCGGCGCGGGCCATCCCTGCGCTCAAAGCGAGACTCCCCACTTCCCAATTCGACAACAGCAGTAACAACCTCCAGTGAAAGAGTAGGGTCAGCCTCCCCCTTGATTTGCCCGAGCATTTCTCTTGGCCCGTGGTTCAGCGCGACAATTTCATCTTCGTTTTTCATTTGATGCCCATAACCTGGGAACACCGAACTAACATGCAGCCCAAGCATTTCACCCGGCGCGTAGTTCAATAATTTGTCTGCTGCTGTATTGGTAAAATTGATTTTGCCATCAAACCGGACGACAACGAGCCCATCAATTGTATTTTCGGCGAGGTTACGAATTATCAACTTACCATGGTTTTCCGCCATGGTTTTTACAAATACCCGCATTGTCTGATGATCAATCTGACAAGACAATCCATACCCATATGACAAAAGGCTGACCATTATCCAGGGCATAACATCAAGAGATACCGCCAGAGCCTGATGCGCAGCACCACTGAGTACAACCGCGAAGACCACACTCAACAGCAAAACAGCGCCCCCAGTACGCCACGACCAAGTCGCCAGTTTCGGCCCAACAAAAACGGCGACCAGAGCCGCTACAGACAGGACAATCCATTCAGAAATCGTCCGTATTCCACGCCCCTGGATCATCGTCTCATATGCCAATGCCTGAACCATAACGCCGGGTAATGCCTGATATACTGGAACGGCAAGCCAATCGCCAAGTTCCAGCGCCGTTGCCCCCACCAATACGGTGCGCCCGGATATCAAACCCCGGTCAAAACGACCATGCAGGACATCAGAATATGAAAGCCGAGGTATTGTTGAGGGATCAATTCCATAATCAATCGATAATATTGAATCTCCCCAGCTGTCCACTCCGGACAATACAGCCGGCATCGTTAAAACACTGTCGAGATTTAGATCTGTTTCTCGGGCAATACGCCGTACCAGACCATCCTTTTCCGGAAAGACATTAACAGAAGCAAGCCCGACATGGCGGCGAAACCTTGGTAGCGGCATGCGTGTCACCAACCCGCGCGCCACGGATTGCACGTTCTTTTCCTGGACATATGTTGGCAATACGACCCGCCCCCGTGCAGACGCCAAAACGGTTTCCAAAATCGCGTCATCCTGCTCGTTGGAGGCAGAGCTGAAATCGATCGTCATGCCGATCCTGTTTGCACCGGATGCAACCAGGTTTTGCAATAGTGTCGCGTGCATCCGGCGCGGCCATGGCCACACACCCTCTTCACGAATACTGTCCGGGTCAATTTCGACGATCACCAGATTACCACTGGCATTCCCCCCGAACATTTCAAACCGCAAATCAATAAGACGCCGTTCAGCAAAGTCGAAACCACCAGCCAAAAATATGACTGCGACGATCATAAAGACAACCAAATGAGGCAGACGACGTCTCATGAGCCGCCCACCTTATGAGAATTGGGGACCGGGGACCTCATTAATTATTCCCGTTGCCGTTGTTTCCATTGTTTCCGTTGCCGTTGTTTCCATTGTTTCCGTTGCCGTTGTTTCCATTGTTTCCGTTGCCGTTGTTGCCGTTGCCGTTGTTGCCGTTGCCGTTGTTGCCATCGTTTCCGTTGCCGTTGTTGCCATCGTTTCCGTTGCCATTGTTTCCACTATTGCCGTCGCCATTGCCGCCACCATTATTGCCGTTATTTCCACCACCGTTGCCGCCACCATTTCCTCTGCCGTTATCGCTCGGACTGTTGCCCGGCGCTCCGACCGCAGATGCCGATTGAAGGCCGCCTTTCTTGTTGCCCGCCTTCGCTTTTCCTTTGTTGGAAGACGACGTACCTTTGCCCTGATTTTTGGAAGTCGTTGATACGCCGATCTCAGATGCTTTACCCTTCCCGGCGGAATTTGAGAGGCTGGCAGTTTGCCCTGCCGTAACATCGACTTCCCGCGATGAGTTATTGTTTGATTTCGAGACACCAACAACGCCTTCACTTACCGACACAGATGACTTACCCTGGCCAACACTAACACCGAAGGTCGTCCCCTTTACGCCCACCATCAGATAGGGGGTATCAACGTAGAACCGCCGCTTCGATTGGCCGGTTTACGTCAGGTGTTGAAGGCCTTTTTTCCGTTCAACTTTAAACAGAATATTTCCGATTTTTTGAAAAATGCGCGTTATCCCAGGCGCGGTATTTTCCGGGATCATCATTACGCTACCTGCACCGACAACCATTCTGTCTTGGCCGCGCGCTAATAAAGCCCAACCATCCATACCCGTCTCAACCTGGCTTTTGGGGCCGATAATTGAGCCGACTTTGAACAAGTTCCAGTTTTCTTGCTTGCCCATGCGGTGCCTCACAGTGCCGCCTGTGGCAATCGAAGACCACTCGCCGTGCTTCAGGTTTTCCCCGACAATTTGAGATGATAAAAATGTGGCGGGCAAAATAGATTCTGTGTTTTTGCGATCATCGGCCACCGCCTCATCGAGCACCACGCCCCCCATTACAACAAGACAAATGGCGATCGCTGACGTTCTGATTATTTTAAACACCTTTGAGGCTCCTTAAACACGCGAATGCGCGCGCTAGCATTTCAACTGCGTTCCCCCCGGTCGCAATAATCTGATTCTCAATTATTTAATCTCGCTGGAGTTCCTCTCCCCCACAAAGGAGCAGCGAGCACGTACGGTGTGACGCCCGGATTTTACACCCAGTTGTTTTTATGCGGAAGATAAATCTTCAAAAACCAAATTGGTTTTCCATATTTTGTGCAAATTCACAACAAAATTTCAACGTGATATTTTTTATCAAATAATTTTTCTATCATAGGTAGTTTAACAACTATTAATGATGATACCTGTCATAAATCTCAACATTAGATAATTCCAATTTTTATTCGCGGCATTGATCTATTGTATACGCAGCAAGAACCTTAATGAGATCGCCCATATGGGATTTAGTTTTCTCGTAGTGCTCATTTCGCCACCCCGTCTTTTCATCCATATACAAGCAGCGGTTAATCTCGATTTGCAGACTGTGCCGGTTGGCGGCAGGATCGGAGAAAGCGCCAACCAATTCGACGCCTTTGTAAACTTCATTGACCCGAACGTCGTAACCAAACCCAGCCAGCGTGGCACGGGTTAATTCTGTGATCTCAGCGCCGGCTGTTTTGCCGTCCTGCGTTCCGATAACAAAATCAGGGCGCCGAACGCCAGCCCGGCCTTCCGGTGACCGATCATTTGAAAATTCTGGCATCGAATGACAATTGATATGCCAGACACTGCCAAACTTCTGATAGATCCGGTCCAGTTCCGACTTTAGTTTCCCTTGATAGGGCAAAAGGTAGGTATCGATCCGGTGCCTGACTTCTTCAGCCGTCAATTTTCGGTCATACAAATCCATATTACCCGGGGTTTTGGTCCAGATCAGACCAATTCCAGACGATGTTTTTACGCCGGGTGCCGTCGGGTCCGGCCAATCACCGTCTATCTCTGCGGGGTCAAGATCTTGGACCGAGCGGTTTGGGTCGATGTAGATACGCGGGAATAACGCACGCAGCAACGTTGCGCCGTACCCTGAGGCTGCCGCATGGATATCATCAATATACGAATCTTCCGGATCACGAACTTCCGCAAACGGCGCAATCGGCCGGAACTCTGTCGGAAACTCTGTGCCGCTGTGGGGCGAGTCCAGGACCAAAGGCACAATGTCAATCTCAGGAGCCTGCACATGCCAGACCCCTTCCAGGCGTTCATCACGCATCGAAAACCTCATTTAAAATTTAAGTTCAGTAGAATATATTGGTGCTGCATTCGGTCCATCATGAACGGTAATCGACAATCTGTGCTGTTCCATTTCAAAGACACCTGTTGCCAGGGTTTTACCATAATCATCGCCGCCGTCTTTGGGCGTACGCAGAATTTCATGACCTGGTTCCGCGTCAAACAGGACACGCATGGGATCACCATTATTCAGCGCGCCCTCAAACAGTAATTTATCTGCGCGCACTTGCCGGACGGATGACGAGTGCGTGACCTCCTGATCGCAGTCTTTCAGATCCGGGGTGATCAAATGATTGGTATGGGCCGACGGTTTATCTGCAATCTCCTGAATATTGCAGCCGCTTGCTGGCGCTTCGACTGACACCATACGGCCTTCACGTGCGGAGCCTAAATTATGATGGAAGCCACTCGCCCGATCTCCGCGCGACACCAAATCAAGTGCGGCTGACATAGACGTGCAGTCCAGAATTGCGCGGCATATAAAATGCCTCGGGACACCCGGTTTCAGATCATGAACACGAATGTTGTTGATGGTTTGCACGATCCCTGCCCGGCTCGCGCCCATGGAATGTCCGGGCATCATGCCGGGATAAAGAAAACTCTCGAACCCGGGGCCTTCATCTGTGTCTGCCGACACCCAAAAACAATGCCCGTGGTAATCGTCAGAGCCGTCTTCGTTATGGGCTATTGTTGCGGGTTTACCCGATTTGGGCGGAATAATCAGTGACGTGCACCCTTCCGTTAACCCTGCAGCTACGGCGGGCGAGATGCCGTCTGGCCAACGCAAATCACCGCGGCAGTTCCACAAGAAAATCCGCTCGAACGCCACCCCCATACCGTCGCTCATGCCTTCCAGTTCACGAACATATTGCGGAAACACTTTGCGAGACGCCGCCAACAGTTGCTCAAGATAGTGCGATCCGGCCCACAGGGACTCGGCCGCAATAAATTCTTCGTTTTGGACCGTAACTTGGTGCACCGTATCAGCAATAGCACTGCCAATCGCTCGTCCAACGCTATAGGCATCGCCGGATGCCTTGATAACCTTTAATGCCATGAATTTTGTCTTTATTCCGCCGCCGAGGGGTCCGCTTGCAGCACCATTTTGCGCGGCATCAGGACCGACATCAAGGGCGGAACAATCAAAAGCGTGAGAACGGCAGATAAACTTAATCCGCCGATCACAACTGAACCCAGCCCCCTGTACAATTCGGACCCAGCACCTGGGAACAGGACGAGCGGCAGCAGACCAAATATACTGGTCAATGTTGACATAAAGATGGGACGAATGCGGGTTTTGGTTGCTTTGATGATCGATTGTTCGACAGTCAGCCCCTTATCGCGATGAAGATGCAGGGTCTGATCAACCAGAAGAATGGCATTGTTTACAACAATACCAACCAGAATCACAAACCCCAGCATGGTCAGCATATCGAGTGTTTGCGTCTCAAACAGATTAAGCACGGCCAATCCCCCGATGCCGCCCGCCGTGGCAATCGGCACGGAGAGCAGAATGATCAGCGGATAAACAAAACTCTCGAACAGTACAGCAATGATCAGATAGACGATGACAATGGCAACCAGAAGGCTGTATTTCATCGCCTCCCACGTCACCCACAAATCATCGGCGGCACCAGACAGTCTCACTTTCATTTCATCGGGAAGGCCTCCATCACGAAGTGGTTTGACAACGTCCTCTTCAATTTTCCTGATCGCATCCTCAAGCGCCATTTTTTTAGGTGGCCGGATCTGCAGTGTAATGGCGCGGGAGTTATTCAGATGCCTAATTTCTGTGGGGCCTGATGTCATATTAATATTGGCTAATGAACTGACCGGCACAATCATTCCGCCCGGCGTCACAACCGGAAAATTAGCGATGCCCTGGGTTTCGCTTACGTGGCGATCAGGCCCGCGGATCATTAAATCCATCCGTTCCCCATCGACGGTAATTTCAGCGACGCGGACACCGTCATTATATGCATCGACCGTCAGTCCCAGCTCCCGCGCCGTCAGGCCAGCGTTGGATATCCTGACCTGGTCGGGCTCAACCCTGATTTCCGGCGCGCCCAGCTCTAAACCCGGGCGCGGACGCACCTGCGTCCCCTCTCGCCGCGGCAGGGTTTTTTTAACCAGTTGATCGGCCTGGATCGCAATCTCGATCAATTCGTCAAGCTTACCGCCGGAAATATCTAGATTGATTGAGCGTGATCCTCCGACAGCGCGTCCAAACAGAGACGCCTGCGTAACAAATCCGCGTGTTCCAGGTTCACCAAAAATTGGTTTGCGCATGATCGGAACCAACTCAGATACCCGCTGTCCGTCAACCGAACTCGCACCAAAAAAAGTCTGATTACGAAGGGCCACGAAAAAGAAATTATCAATCTTTGGAGGCTCACCTGGTTTGGACTCCGGCCCTGAGACTGATGCCCATAAGGGACGCAATTGATCTTCTATTCGTTCAGCAAACTCGTTCGCGGTTTTCAGATTATATCCCGGCGGCGGCAAAACCCGTCCGAAAACGAAATTCCGATTTCCATCCGGCAAATAATCCAGCTTCGGTAAAAACAAGTTGGTAACGCCGCCGGCGCCGGCGCAAATCAACAGCACGACAACCATGGAAATACCCCGGTTTTTAATGATCGGTTCCAACGCGTAAAGGATCAGGCGGTATAACCCACGCCCAACTTCATCAATTACGGGCAGGCGATACCACCTAGGACCCGAACCGTCTTCCCCGCCAAGCAGTCGGTTGCCCATTGCCGGAATTAAAGTCATCGACACCAGCAACGATAAAACCACGGAAACAGAGATCGCAACGGCGATGTCCCGAAACAATTGCCCAACCTGAAGGTTAAGGGTCAGTAGCGGGATAAAAACAGCGACCGTCGTCAATACCGAGGCCAAAATAGCGCCCCACACCTCCGCCGCACCAATCAAAGCGGCCTCACGCGCGGACTTACCTTCCTGGCGATGCCGATAAATATTTTCGAGCACAACGATCGCGGCGTCGACAACCATACCGACAGCAAAAGCAATTCCAGCCAGAGAAATTACGTTAATCGAACGACCAAGCGCCGCCATGACAACAAATGTTCCAACGACCGAAACTGGAATCGCCATTGATATGATTAGGGTTGCCGCAGGAGAGCGCAGGAATAATAACAAGATTAGGGCGGCCAGACTGCCGCCGATCCAAATGTTGTTTTTGACCAGAGAAATGGCTGATTCAATGTATACTGTTTCGTCATAAATATGTTTCAGGATCAGCCCCTGATCAGGCAGAATTTCGGTATTTAATTCATCAATGACCGCCTTGAGGTCTTCCATTGTTTTAACGACGTTGGCACCGGATTCGCGAACGATATTAATGGTGACGGCCGGTTTTCCAAGAAATCGCCGATGACTGGTTGGCTCTTTATAACCAAATTCAACAGTTGCAATATCGCCAACCGTGGTCCGAGCAATACGCCCGCTACTGGAATCAAATGTGGTCCTGAGGACAACAGCCATTACCCGTTCAGCCGTGGTCGTCTCTGCCTCCGTACGGACAATATAGCGCCGTTTTCCTTCATCTACGGACCCCGCTGATACCGACGCATTGGCGCCCCGAAGCGCAGTTAGAATTTCAGTAATACTAAGTCCATAACGCGCCATTTTTTCTGGTTCGATGACAATTCTGAGTTCCCGCTCACTGCCGCCCCAGACATACACGCGCGAGACACCACTAACGCGCTCCAGCCGATCAAGAATTTGCTCAGTAATAAAATCGCCGTAAGTTTCAAGATCACGTGTATTGCCGGGCGTATGGTGAAGGGCGATGCGCGCTATTGGCCGGTCTTCAGAGCCCGACGTGCGCATTGACGGGCCGCGGACGTCAGATGGTAAATCCGGTATGCTGACCAGCCGGTTGGAGACGACCTGAAAGGCCTTGTCCATATCCTGCTCGACAGTGAACGTCATGGTCACAAATGATCGCCCCTGCTGGGACGCGCTGGAAATTTCAAAAAGGCCGGGGATCCCCGTTAGTTCCTTCTCAATCACATTGGTGATTTCACGCTCAACTTCGGCTGGAGCGGCGCCGGTCCAATACGTTCTGATCTGAATTACCGGGCGGCGCACGTCCGGGGTCATTTGGATCGGGATATTTTTGAGGGCAACGATACCAAAAATGACAATCATCAGCAGCCCGGCAATAACCGCGGTTGGTCGCTGAATTGAAATTTTACTCAAAATCATCGCGGCATCCTGCAGAAAATATGCTTTCACCTAAACATTGGAGAAACCAATCAATCTTAATTTAGCATACTGCATCCTGCGATTACGGGAAACAATGCGCCGTCATTGGCAACCAACAAATTGAACCCCAAAATTTCCAAATGATGTCGCCCCACGCTCCGGGACGGCTAAAAACGCATCATTGCGGTTTTTTTAACACCCCGGACAGGCCCGTCATGATCAACGCCAAAATGCCAAGAAAAACAAAACTTCCCTCATACGACGTGCGTTCAGCCAGAAACCCGATCAAAGGAGGTCCCAAAAGCATGCCCCCATACCCGAGCGTCGCGACCCCGGCGATCGCTGCGCCCGGGGCCTGTTTGCGATCGTTTGCCGCCCGCGAAAATGCAATCGGCATAATCAGCGCAAAACCAATCCCCATAAACGCATAACCAACCAAAACACCGATCACTGATGAGCTGACAACAGCAAGGGAGATTCCGCAAACCGCGGCCAATCCTGAGCCACGTACAGATCGGGAGTTTCCAAACCTGGCAATAATTTGTCCGCCCAATAAACGCGTTATTACCATTGTTGACGAAAATACGGCGTACCCGAACGCAGCCTGACTTTCATTAGCGTTTACAGTTTCGACCAGAAAAACAGCGCTCCAGTCCGCCATTGCTCCCTCTCCCATTGAAGCGCAGAACGCAATCAGACCGATCACGGCTAACGGACCTGTCGGAATCGCAAATAGTGTACCACCGGATGTTTTTGTCGACGTTATATGTGGCCAGTCGATTGAGGCCAGAATAATACAGGGGAAAGTTGATATGGCCCCAAACAACAAAAAGTGGGACATCACGTCAAATTCGTAGGTGATAGCAATTGATCCAAACAACGCCCCTGCTCCGGCCCCGAAACTAAACACGGCGTGAAAAATGGACATGACCGGTCGGCCTCTTTTTTGCTCAACCTCCGCCCCCCATGCGTTCATCGCCACATCCATCGAACCATGCGTAACACCGAAAAGAAACAGGCTAAATGCCAACATCCATAGTGTTGCCGACAGCCCTATCAGTATCAAAGCGGCCGCATATACCCATGCGATGGTTTTGGTTACGCGCGCAGCGCCAAACCGGCCAACAGCTGCGCCAGCCGCAGGGAAGGAAACGATCGCACCGCCAGCTAACAGCAGCAACAGCAGACCCAGATCATCGGGTGACAATGAAAATGCGGATTTAATGGATGGTACGCGAGATGCCCACGCGCCAAAAAAAGCGCCGTTGAGAAAAAACATCGCCGCAACGGCCACCACTGGCGTTCTGATACGATTTAACATTAAGGTCAGTTAACCGGAAAACCCATCAACCGCAAGGCCTAGAAGATACAAAACCTGCCGATAATTCCATGGGCACAGTCGATCATATATGGCACAAAGACTTCCCTATACTATTGATGGATTTTTCAATGACTGATCGCCCTGCTCTGTCTCTCCGTACCCAAATTGCGCAACTGTGTCATTTCATTGATGATGCGACCGGCGCGGTGACCCCATTGATTAATTCGTCAACGACGTTTGCGCGGGGCGAAGACCATAATCTGATCGGTGATCATATTTACAGCCGCATCACGTCGCCGACCTGCGATCATGTTGAGAAAATCGCGACCATGCTTGATGGCGGCGAAGATGCCTTATTGTTTAGCTCCGGCATGGCCGCCATCGCCGCAGTAGCCGAAACACTTAAAGGCGGACAGCACATCGTTGCACCCGAGATTATGTATTACGCAGCCCAGGATTGGTTTCGCCGAATTTCAGAAAACCGTGGTATTGGACTGACACTGTTCGACGCAACTGATCCCGGTGCTTTGGCGGCAGCCATCCGGCCCGGCGAGACAGCGTTGGTGTGGATCGAAACGCCGCTCAATCCAACATGGGATGTAATTGATATTGCCGCCGCCGCGCGCGCCGCCCATGACGCCGGAGCGATCCTTGCGTGCGATTGCACGGTATCGCCGCCTGTGACCACCCGCGCCCTCGATCTCGGCGCTGATATCGTGTTTCATTCGGCGACCAAATATCTGAACGGGCACAGCGACCTGACGGCGGGTATATTGGTCACCAATACTGATAATGAGCTGTGGCAGGAGATCAGATTTATCCGCAGCCATCTTGGCGGGGCCGCCAGTGCTTTTGATGCCTGGTTATTGATGCGCGGCATGCGGACGTTGTTTGTGCGGTTTGATAAAGCTTCTGAAAATGCATTAACGGTCGCCCAACATTTTGAAGGTCACCCGGAGATTGAAAAGGTCCTGTACCCGGGCCTCGAAAGCCACCCTGGGCACGACATCGCCAAACGCCAGATGACCGATGGATTTGGCGGAATGCTGTCTATATTGGTTAAAGGCGGATTTGATGAAGCGCAGCGGATTGCCACTAAAACAGACCTGTTTATCACAGCAACGTCGCTTGGCGGGGTTGAAAGCCTGATCGAACACCGGGCAGCTGTTGAAAGCCCCAATAGTCAGGTGCCAAAAAATCTTCTGCGCCTGTCGATTGGAATTGAAGACGTCAATGACTTGATCCAGGACCTGGAACAGGCAATCGGTTAACCTCGCATCCAAATTTAATCAAAAACGACATATGCCAACGTGCCTTTTTGAGAATTGCGCAGTTCCAGCGGAATAATCACCGCGTTGAATTCCTGATAATCTTTATTAAGCCAATGGATCGAGGTTCGGAGATAAACAGGGTGTTGTTTGGTCATCACGTCTTTATGGGCGTCGAAAAACGTATTCTGAGATTCTTTAAATTCATCCCGTTTAATGTATTTTCCAGTCAGTTCCATACCATAGACACTTACCATTCTGGTCCCCCAAAAGGTAGTTTGAAAGTCAGATTTCTCATCGTCCCATCTGTGAATGATCATCGTTGGCCAGTATTTCATGAAAGGCCTGGCCTGAGCGTGGTCGATTGTGACGGTTTGGTCATCTCTGGCGTCATCACAATCCTTTATAAACTGAATAATTTCAGGATTACCAAGGGTGGCGGGATCATTGAATTTAAACTTTTGAATAATATCACCTTACGGCTCTAGGACCCTTAAGAGATCACAGTCTAAATCAGCGGCAAAATTATTCCAACATTTATACGGGCGTAATTGTCTGCCTTTCCGTCACCATATAATAATATAGTAGTTTACTGAGGCCATTCTTAATGTCTGCTGCTCTGCCGATAGGAGCCACTAAAATCGAAGTGTCGTTTCGGCGGAGTTTGAGCCAAAGGAGCCATTTCAAGAATTGACGGATACGTTTGCTGGAATTGAAAACTACAAATCCACGCGTGTTGACCTGGATAAACCGTCCTACCATTTTAACCACGGTAATATTGCCTTGGGATGTTCGCCGGCTTGTTCGGCGACCGTATGCACCTTGTCAGGTTGCAAGCGGCCATCCGGGCCCATTGCCAATGCATCGGCATGTATGCCGCCGCCGATCCAGACCGCATCGATACCGGCCTGCCTGGCGCCTCGAATGTCTGTTGGCAAACCATCGCCGATCATGACCGCGCGGGCACGGGGGATATCGGGGCTTTCGGCGAACAAGCGGTCGTAAATAGCCGGAAACGGTTTGCCGAACCGCAGCACCGTACCACCCAATTCCTCGTAAAGCGCCGCCAGGCCGCCGGCGCCGTGAATTGTTCTTCCGCCGCGGACGAAGATCACATCCGGATTGGCGCAAACCATTGTCAGGCCGCGATCCACACCTTCCGTCAGAATGCCACGATAGTCCTCGGGCTGTTCCGTGTTGTCGTCGACCAAGCCAGTACAAATCATGATTTCGGCTGCGTCGATATCCACTTTCCGGCCGCCGCAGACTTCAAGCATGGGACGAGTACGTTCCGGGCCAAGGTGAAAATAGGCCGGCCGGGCATCCGCGCCGGAGCCACTGGCGCCTGCAGCGATGGCGTCGGCAGTTACCTCGCCCGAGGTCAGTAACCAGTCATAGAGGTCCGCCGTGACACCAAATTTCAACAGATGCGCGGCGATAGAATCGCTTGTTGTGGCCGCGTTCGACAGCAAGACGACCCTTGCGCCCCGCTGACGTAGGCGCTGTAGGCAGTCGACCGCGCCGGGATAAACTGCTTCGCCGTCATGAACGACCCCCCACAAATCGAAGATGAAGAGATCATAGTCGCCGGCCATCCCGGCCAAGCCGCTTAGGATAGGAATATTCATTCATCACCCATTTGCTTGAGGCCCCCTGAAGAGAGCGCTGTTTTGGGATAGCCGAGGTATCCGATCTTGTCCATAGACGCGGGCGAATTTCAATCGATATTTCCCAAGTAACCTTAAAATTCAACACGATCAATGATGACCGTTATTGGCTGAGGCTGTTGAAAAAGTCAGCTGGAGGGTGCGTTAGGATTTATTTGATTTTATTTTTCGAATGACGAATGGCTCTAAAGGCCATCTTTACGGTCCTACGCGCCTTCAGGAAGAGATTTTGGGCTTTTCTGCCGGTCCCTTCGTATCGAACGTACATAAAGCCAATCAGTGAGCAAGAAATTTCGCACTATGTGCCAGCAGGGGACTTTTTCAACAGCCTCAGCTAAAAAGAGTCGAAAAATACGCCGACACATACCTTACAAACATTTTGACACAGGCAGGACCCATTGTGGTCAAGAAGGAAGGAAAATGTCTGCTTCCATAAACGTTGTTGCATATCCGCTAAGGAGTACACGATCACTGTCTAACTTACAGTTGAGAATACCGCCTCGTTCAGAGGCCTGAAATGCCAATAATTTGGTTTTTCCAAGACGGTTTGCCCAGTAAGGAACAAGTGTTGAGTGGGTTGAGCCAGTAACAGGGTCTTCTGGAATTCCGCCACTAGGAGCAAAATAGCGTGAAACAAAGTCGAAGGTTTCACCCAGCGCAGTAATTACTAGCCCCCCTTCACTAAGCGTCGATATCTTACTTAGATTAGGTATGAAATTTCTCACAGCACCTTCGTCATATAGTTCCACGAACAAGTTTTCAAAATTCTGAAATATAACCCTCGGTGGGACATCGAAAACATCGACAATGCTTGGCGGCAGCATTTTTACTGGCTCAGGCTCAAAGGCTGGAATGTTCAGAGTATACAGCCCCCCACTGCAAGAGACTGTGATCTCCCCAACACGAGTGTTGAAAAGCAAACTATCCTGCTTTCCATACTTTGTAGTCAAAATGTGCGCTGTTGCCAACGTAGCGTGACCACAAAAATCTACTTCACGTACTGATGTAAACCAGCGCAAATCCCAATTGTCGTTATTCGCACGTACGAAGGCTGTTTCAGAAAGATTATTTTCATTGGCGATAGCCTGCATAACACGATCTGGCAACCAAGTATCCATAACCAAAACGGCAGCAGGATTGCCGCCGAAAACATGGTTTGAAAACGCATCGACCTGATACATACGATGGGTCATCGTTTTCATTGTTCTAGCGCTCCTGTAAATAGTCATTCTGGTTCGTTATATAAGTGCGGATGTTTGTGGGAATTGCTATTGAAGTTACCCAAAATGCAGCGCCAATAGAATATTAGTTCAATTATTCAATCAAACCGAGTTTTTATTTTTCAGTTCATAATGACCACTTTTGGCTATAGGGAGCCGAAAATACCGGAACCCCGGAAAATGGCTCTCAATGACCCGAAGGAGATAATAATGCAGCTCTGATACGAGGAAAAGCGCTGCCATATTGTATAATAAGTTAACTGTCATAGGAATGCGGATAAGGCTTGATTCAATTGGGGTGTGGTATGACTGAATTACTTTTGGAGCATGATGAGGGGATCATACGTTTGGGCGAGAATACCCTCGTTGTGGCTTTAGATGATACCGGAAATGAGGAGTTTCAGGATCCAAATCATAGGGTGTTCGGTTTGGGTGGTTGCGCATTTATGGTGAGAGATTATCCACGGCTTATTGAACAGCCCAGGAATTACATGTGCGACCGTTTCTTCCCTGATCAAGAAAGGCCAATGCATGCGTCTGATATATCTTTTACGCCGGAGCAGATGGCAGCATTAAAGCATTTTTTTGAAAATTTTCAGTTCTTTCGGCTGGCAACAACTGTAAGTGATAAAACTATAATTACGGTGGCTAACACTTTGATTGACGTGGTTGGTGCTTCGCTTTTGTCGAGAATAGCCGAGGTAGGTAAGTGGGCAGAATTTGGTAGATTGTTCATTTTATTTGAAGCCTCTGATCGTATCGAAGCCAAAGTATTAACAAGCCTGTCAGGACGAACGGTTCACAGAAACAATGCGCAAATTGAAATTGAATTAGCCGTAATGCCGAAAGCTGCCTGTGCACCGGCTCTTGAAGTGGCTGATTTTATTATTCACACAGCCGGTGCACAAACAAGAGAAAGGAACAAAGGCAGGGAGGATGCAAGGGCCGACTTTGAAATAATATTTTGCAATGTAGATGCACGACTTACGAGCTTTATGGAAATAACCAAGGTCCAAGAACCGGAAGAGCCATAATCGTAGTTCCGATGACGGCTTATAAAATTTCACTGCCATCGCAACTTCTGGTAATGGCTAATCAGAGCCGAATATCCCGGTTTCCTATTATTTAGCCGTCAATGACCGAAGGCGGAACTTCGTAACGCCAAAAAGGCCTGAATGTAATTGCAGCAACATGCATTCCCGTTAGAATAAATTTGAACATCTTCTGGAGAGACAGTATGGCCGGTTCATCAAACCTGCGAAGACCTATGGTTATTCTTGCAGTACCGCTGTTGGGGTTGATCCTTGCCGGTCAGGCACCATCTCACAGTAGTGAATATTCAGATGGCGCACCACATCACACCCATCATCTGAGTACGGGAATATCTGTATTCTATCCACAAAAGTTTGATTGTCCTGTGATCAGTTCAGATTTTAAATCAAAAACTGGATACAAAGGAAAATTCAGAAAATGGCCTCACACGGGAATTGATATTCCCGTGCCAAGAGGAACACTAATACTGGCTGCAATGAACGGAAAAGTAGTAGACGTTGGAAATGGTCCTCGGGGTGGGAAAAGGGTTATTATCCGGCATGGTAGTTCATTAACTACCGGCTATTTAGGTTACTCAACCTACTATCACCTCTCAAGTATATCCGTAACCAAGGGGCAATATGTAACTGCTGGGCAACAAATTGGAGGAGCTGGAAAAACTGGATCCTCCAGTGCTGGTTTTTATCATCTTCATTTTGAGTTGCGATCCACTCCTGGATTTTCAGAAAATAGCCGTGGAGAATTGGATTATGAAGGGTATCCGGATTCACCACATGACTATTGGAAAACAGACCCGACAAGTACTCCCGGAACAAAGATAATTCCTGTGTTTGTTGAAGATCAAATTAATTCAGGAAAATATTTTCCGGCGAAGAATTACTCTCAAGGGGGGTTTATGTATCCAATTTCATGTAGCCCTATATGATTCCAAAAAAATCCAAGTGAACCGCCAATTTTGCAGACGTCTCCTTTTGGCTATAAATGGATTCTTTCGGCAAGCTAAAATTTCGTCCGTAACCAAGGGTAACAACGGACATTCTTAGATCAAATTCCAATTTCCCACAATTGATGGCCGTTGTTGTGCGGATAGGAGACAATATATTCAGGGTCCTATTCCGGCAGAAATTGATCCAAAGAAACTATTCACCTGCTAGATTTTTCCTAAATCTCCTCTGTGAACGCTGATGATGCGGAGGCCGATAAAATTACCATACCGCCAACGCCAGTCGTTGACGATTTGTCATTCAATCGAGCAATCAATAGGTGCTTTAAGCCAAATAATATCATTAAGGGAATGCCGATCTCAACAATTCTGTCTCCATCATACAGCTGAGCCCACACGATGGTCACGAGCGTGGCCACTAAAAGTATAGTCGAATATTTGACGATCGTTGAGCGGTTCTCACTTTGAACACTTATGAACCCTTCCTTGGTAAAAAGAGTAAGAAAACAGCCAATCAAAAATATAGTGAAGAAAAATCCGGTATTAACATGCACCTCCAAAAACGCCCCTAGATGATAAAACTCCATCAGATAGCTGGCTTTTATCGATGGTGTTATAACCAGAAAAAAGATATTGGTTCCGAGGGTGAGTGGGTCGTGTTTGATTTTTTGCCAAGCGTGCCCAAAGAGAACCAACCCAGATAGTATGGCCGCGGTCCACGCCGCTAACCGTAAGTCGCCCGACGTTTGAAGCAAGCCTATAAATGCAATTGCGGGAGCGTTCTGAAATATTCCGAAGAGCCAAGTTTTTTGATGTGAGCTGGGCATAAAAACGTCCTGTTATAGCGGCGGGAAAGACGATTCTTACAACCCTTATAGCGAGAATGACGCTGATTCTCTACAAATATTTCCCTCAAAAAAGTATTCTTCTGATGTCGTGGGCGGGGACCAGCCGAAGGTATCTACGTATCACAACGTATAGCAATACAGTGATCCGCGAGCGTCCGACATTGGCTGAGGCGGCTAAAAGCGGTTGAAAATCGAGAGTTCCCAGAAAATGGCGCTCAATGACCCGAAGCGGTCATCTGACGGCTCATAATTTTAAAACTTAATGATGTGCGACGCTGTGGGCCTTATAATGGAAAGAATTTGGCGACAGGGTATTTGTTAATATCCCGACGACACCGCTTGCGCTCGTTAGAAAGTTTTTCGTCCAGGTTCACAACCCAATCCGGGGCATCGAGGCTATGTCCCTTCCCGAGAGATCTGTTGATCCGTGCAGTGCTGATAAGATTGTGAAGGCGAAGAAAGAGCGGCAGGCGACTGATCGCCTCATCACTGATCGCCCTCTCGAACCGATACCCATCGATAAAGGCGGTGAGGCGGTGGTCGCCTAAATCAATTTTGGCAATCGAGTCATCAAACAAATCCCTCAGCGCAAAGGCAATATCGGCCTCGAACCAGTAGAACGCGCAATCATCTAAATCGATGATGCCGATTTCATCGCCGTCCCAGAGTATGTTGTCGAGTTCAAAATCATAGTGGATGAGACCGTAATCCATTGGCCCTGTGGCCAGCGGTTCCAATTGCCCTTCAATCCACGTGAGCTCAGCCCACGCGGCTTCTTCTGTGGGGAGGATATACTCTCTTGCAAACGCGATGTGAGACTTCCACGTGGGTCGACCGTCTGCCTGAAACCCTTCGGTTGCGGCATGCATTTTCCCGAGCGCCCGACCCCACAAGGTGAACGCCTCATTATCAAGTGTATCAAATTCCCGCATCTCACCCGTGATGGCTTCAAACAGTACGGCGTGAAACGTTCCGAGAGATGTTGAAACGCTCTCGATAAATTGCCCCGAACCAGACGGTACTGGCACGTTCACCTTAATACCCCGGCCCAAGAGTAGGTTGGCAAAATCGAGTTCTGCTGCGATCATCGGGGCGCTGCGTTCACTTTCGTGATTGAACCTTAAATAATACTCGCCTCTGTCGTCTTTCACGTGAAGGACAAAATTAGCACTTGCGCGAGTGATGTAGAGATATCGTGGGGCGATCTGCCAGGGCGAAAGGATCTTCCACGCCACTGGCCCAACTCTGTCAGGCAGTACGGTGTCGAAGAACGTCTTCATCAAATCAAGTTTCATCATAATTTCATTAATTCCTCTCGAGCCAGGCTGTTCATCAGTCGCCAATCGCCCACGGCGTATTCGCCGGTGCTTTCCTGGTGGATTTTCGTGAATATAAGCAGCCCCTTGGCGCTCAATCCTTCAATCCCTGTAAAGTAGATTTGTCGTAGCCGTGCGGTCAGGAGCGCTTGTGCCTTGTCCAGCGCGCGTTCCTGCCTCATGAAATGTGCTAACCAGCGAAGGTCAGCCAATGTGAAAATGGTCATTTGTCTACCTGTTTTGTGAATACAAAGAACCAGCGGCGGCGGCAATCGCACGCAGCGCTAGTCTCGATCAGGCAGACGAAAGCCGCTAGGGCGTTAGGCCCGCCTGAGGGTCAATAATACAATCATCATTCGTCCCTCCTTTTGTCGGGCATGGATCAGGAGAACAGTCACCTGTGCGATACCTAGAGCCTGCTCAGAAACTCTAATTCATTGAATATAAGGGATGAATTGTTGTTTTTGTCTGATATAATGCAAGCAATTGAT
>WASW01036937.1_pt1 | contig 32280 bp, 30 predicted proteins | sample 5698521 | NCBI WGS metagenome assembly WASW01 (sample SAMN11175560, study PRJNA528189) | sponge metagenome | isolation source: marine sponge | host: Leucetta | place: Antarctica: Western Antarctic Peninsula, King George Island | collected 2013-01
TCGATTATTCCTGTTGGCTCCCCATCTTCCAAGAGCTCGTAAGGTTCATCATCTGCCATCATCGACGAGTCATAAAGAAGTCCCATTTCACGGGTAATCGATAATGTATTGAGACTGAAATCCCATGATGGGGTACGAATCCCTACCGGACGCACTCCCGTGATCTTTTCCAGCATATCAGCAGAGCGCATTTGCAAATCACGTTCAACATCAAACGGTAGATCACTATTCAGTTCATGTATCCAACCATGAATGCCAATCTCATGTCCGTGTGCAATCACATCACGCTGCTCGTTAGGATGCAACTGCGCCACAACCGCAGGTACAAAAAATGTTGCCTGAATCGAATATTTTTCCAGCATTTTCAGGATGCGCGGCATCCCTGCCCGAGAACCATATTCACCTTGTGACAGGCGTCCGGGAGAATTGTCTCCCAAGCGCAAAACCGTTGTTTCATGATCAGAATCGAATGAAAGGGCAACGGCAACCCGAGCATTATTTTTCCAGATACTTGGTTTTAATGAACGTCCGGCACTAACTTTTTCCGTGATCCTACGCCATTTTTTCTCGGACCATTCCCAGGGTTGTTCCTGATCTTTTTCTGATTGGTTATCGGCACTATTTTTCATCTGTTATTCCCTTTTTATGATAGTAAAAAATGCTATGAATTCATCGGATTAGATCTCCACAAGGAGGCAGGAAACCGTATGATCTCTATCGATAATACGCAATTCGGGTTCTGTTTCTGAACATTGTGTTTCTGCGATTGGACACCGTTTATGAAAAGAGCATCCGGACGGAGGATTTGCTGGACTAGGCATTTCACCTTTAAGCACCGTTTTTTTCCGGGATCTCTGCTGGAGAGGATCGGTGAGTGGAATCGCATCCATAAGCGCTTTCGTATAAGGATGTCTCGGAACCTTGAAAAGATCATCACTCTCACAAACTTCAACCAATTTACCCAAATACATGACCCCAATCCGGTCACTCACATGTTTAATTACGGAGAGATCATGAGAAATAAACAAATAAGCCAACCCGAATTCGTTTTGTAGCTCCATCAGTAAATTGAGTATCTGGGATTGAACAGAAACATCTAAAGCCGAGACAGGTTCATCACAAATGATCAGTTTCGGCTGCAAAGCAAGCGCTCTGGCAATGACCAACCTTTGGCGCTGTCCACCAGAAAACTGATGCGGAAATCGATCATAGTTCTGAGCGCTTAGTCCGACTGTCTCCATCAGCTTTTTGACATGTTTTTCAAGATGAACCCCCTTCTCAATCCCATGAACCAAGAGCGGTTCGCCAATGCTTTCACCAACAGGGATTTTCGGATTCAAGGATGAATAAGGGTCTTGAAAGATGATCTGGATATTTTTGCGCAGGGAGCGAAGTTGATCATGATCAAGATCTCTCACTGCTGTACCGGCAAACATAACCGTCCCGTCAGTTGGTTCGATCAGCCTGACAATGGCTGATCCGGCGGTTGTTTTCCCACACCCACTTTCCCCCACCAGGCCAAAGGTTTCACCAGCGTGAATATCAAGATCAAGACCATCCACGGCCAGAACATTCCCAACCTGTTTCGCAAATAAACCTCGTCGGATAGGAAAATGTACTTTCAGCCCACGCACGGAAAGAAGTGGCACGGAAGTATCATTGTGATCAGGGGAAGTCATACGCCGAGACCGTTTACTTGGGTGTGATGCCAACAGGCAACCTGATGATCTGAGGTTCCAACTGCTTCCGGAGTGGGAGCAGTTTGACGACATTGATCATCAGCCAATGGGCATCGAGGGTGAAAGAGGCAGCCCATTGGCCAACTATGAGCATCGGGAACCATCCCTTCAATCGTCGCAAGTTTAGCCTTGCGAACCCCATCCAGTTGGGGAATCGTCGTCAACAAGAGTTTGGTATAAGGATGATGTGGATTTCCAAGTATTTCAAAAACACTTCCATATTCAACGACCAAGCCACCATACATGACAGCCACGTGATCTGCCATGTCGGCAACAACCCCCAAATCGTGAGTAATCAAAAGGATTGCCGTTTTTTGTTTGCTTTTTATTTCGCCGATCAAATCCAGGATCTGAGCTTGGATGGTGACATCTAGCGCCGTCGTCGGTTCATCAGCAATCAGAAGCTCCGGCTGACAAGATAACGCAATCGCAATCATGACTCTTTGGCACATGCCGCCTGACAGCTCGAAAGAGTATTGTTTGAGCCGCATCTTTGGGTCCGGAATTCCCACTAAGTGTAACATTTCTTCCGCATGTTCTTCCGCTTCCTGGGGGGAGGCTGCCTGGTGAGACAAGATGGCCTCAATCAATTGCTTACGAACCGTCATCAGTGGATTAAGAGACGTTGTCGGTTCTTGGAAAATAATCGATATCTTATTGCCGCGAATCTTTCTCATCTCCCGTTCGGGGAGGTGGGTAATATTGAGTTTCGAAAAAGTTATGATGCCGCCACTAATATGCCCTCCTTTGGGGAGCAACCCCATAATACTCAAAGCGGTCATGCTTTTTCCACAGCCACTCTCGCCAACAAGAGCGAGTGTTTCGGAAGGGTGCACACTAATGTTGACACCACGAAGTACACTCATTCCCTTAATTTTGACGGTTAGATTGGATATTTCAAGAAGAGGAACTTTCATCGTTATTTCGCAGGATTACGTTTGCCAATAGAATTTCCGCCGTCAACACTCAAACTAGCACCAGTAATGAATGCTGCCTTTTCAGAGCATAAGAATAAGACAGCATTAGGTGTGTCTTTCGGACCAGAAGTACGACCGAGTGGAATACCGGAAATAACTTTGTCAACATATCCATCAGGAAAATCAGCAATAGCGCTACCCAGCGCAAATCCGGGTTCCACAATATTGACCCTGATGCCATGAGGAGCCAACTCAACAGCAAACCCTTTGGCAAGACGATCCAAGGCTGATTTCGAAACACAATACGGAATGCCATTCGGACGAAGACTCCGTGCAGCACCGGACCCTAGGTGAATAATGCTTCCTTTTACCCCGGCAGAGATCATCAATTTGGCAATATCTCGGGTCATGGCAAAGGGAGCTTTAAGATTGATATCAAAAATACGATCCCATTCTGCATTGCTTGTTTCCAAGAGGTTGGCGAATGGATAAATTCCCGCACAATCAATAAATATATCAGGGGCCTGCCAAGATTCCTTGACTTTGTTGACAAGCGTTTCATGTGCCTTGTCATCGGTCACATCCACCACTTGCGTTTGGATGCGATCTTCCACCAGGTTTAAATCGCTTTTCTGTTGTTTCAGCGCATCGGCCCGATAGTCACAAAGATACAGTTGTGCGCCTTGTTTTGCGAAGGCTTCCGTAATCCATGTGCCAAAGACCCCGACTGAACCCATCATTAATACTTTCTTGTTTTCAAATTCCATTACTTTTCCTTTCTTCTGTTTGTTTCAAATGGTTCGGCCTTTCATTCACTTGTCCAAAGATCGAGGGTCAAGTTCATCCCTAAAATGGTCCCCAAGGACATTGACCGAAAACACGACGAGAAAGAGACAGAGACCTGGTATCGTCACAATCCACCAAGCAGAACTGATATAATTCCTTCCGACACTCAAAATTGCTCCCCAACTTGGAATTGGGGGTTGCACACCAAGGCCGAGAAATGAGAGACCTGCTTCAAACAGGATCATCAAACCGAATTCTAAAGTGGCTAACACAATCAAAGGTGCTACGATATTTGGAAGAATATGGCGAAAAAAGATTCTTTGATTACTGGCACCATGGTAATGGGCTGCACGAACATAAAGATTGTCTGCCACTGAAAGCGTTTGCGCAAAAGCAACCCGTGTATAGCGAGGCCATCGTGTCAAGGACAAAACTAGGATTAAATTCAAAAGGCTTGGTCCGAGTACCGCAACTGTCAGTATTGCTAATAAGATTGCTGGAGTCGACAAAATGATATCGGCGGATCTCATCACAACCACTTCCGTTTTTCCCCTGAAATAGCCTGCCATGATGCCGATCCAGGAACCAACAGACAAAGAAACACACACGGATAAAAATGCCACCAGCAGCGAGACACGGGCGCCATAGATAATGCGAGATAACAAATCTCGCCCCAGTTCGTCTGTTCCCAGAATATAAAACTGCTCTCCTGACGAAAACCCTGGTGGTTGGAGCCTTCCTAGTAAATCTTGATAAAAAGGGTCGTGAGGTGCAATTATCGGAGCAAAAATGGCACCAAAAGAAACGAATCCGATAATGAAAAAATAGCCCCAAACAGGACGGATTAAAGAGAAAAAAGAATGAAGCATGCTTGGCCGTTCCTGCTCTTGAGCATATGCTTTCTTTTTTATCATATCTGTTTCTTGTCAAGTTTTATGCGAGGATCGACGAAGGCATACAAAAGATCTGCCGCAAAATTGAGAAATATATAAATGATTGAACCGATTAAGACGATGGCCTGAACCAACAAAAAATCTCGACTATCGATGGCATTGATTGCGAGTTGCCCCGCACCAGGCCAGGCAAAAACAGTTTCGACAATGACGGCTCCTGTCAAAAGATTCGCAAATTCTAGCGCAACTATAGTAATGATCGGTAGAGATGCATTGGGTAAGACGTGCTGGAAAATCACACGGGAAAACGCAATCCCTTTCGCATTTGCCGCACGAATGTAATCTTTGGAAAGTTCTTCCAAAATGCAGGTTCTGGTGATTCTGGCAAAAGTTGCCATCGATAGTGCGCCTAGAGTGATTGACGGCATAATTACTGAGGTCACCCCTTGCGCCCCGGAGGAGGGCAACCAATCCAAATGAACGGCAAATATCAAGATCAGCATGATCCCACTCCAAAAAGTCGGCATACTCTGCCCAACAAGCACAAGTGGCATGACAATGCGTGCCAGAATAGATTCACGAAACACTCCTAGGATAATTCCGATGGGAAATCCGACTCCCGCAGCAACAATAAATCCCCCTAATGCCAGGTAAAGCGTGAAAGGAATCCGAGAAACCACAATTTCGGTGACAGGGACCAGCTGAATCACCGATGTACCTAAGTCAAAATGGATTAAATTCCAAAGATATTCTCTGTATTGCACGTAAAGAGGGCGATCAAATCCTAGCGAATGACGAAGCTCGTCAAGATCGGCTTGTGTCGCCCCATCGGGAACCAAAAGCAGGGTTGGATCTCCTGAGAGGTGCAAAATAAAGAAAACGATCGTGATTACTCCAAGCAATGATATGAAAGAATAGAACAATCGCATGATTAGATAACGGCTCATTCAAATTCCTCTAAACAGCAAAGAGTTGGAGAATTAAATCATACGAGAGTGGTATCATGATAGATAAAGGCAACTGCGTTACTTTTTAGCAGCTCAATCAGATGATCGTGTCCTAGAAAAAGAAGGGGGAGGAAAAGAATTCATCCCTCTCCTCCAAGCAAAGGATGGTTACTTGCCAGACCAAGCCATGTCCATGATGAACATGCTTTCATTGGCTGTTGGTTTCCAATTCAATTCGTTTCGCACACCATAAATCGAGGTGACTTGATATAAAGGAATTGAATTCACTTCGTTATAAATAAGTTCGTGGATACTCTTATAGGCCGCAAGCCGCTTGTTCTTATCTAAAGTTGAACGGGCTGCTTCCAAAAGTTTGTCCATCTTTGGATCAGCCACTTTTGACCAAATACTGGTACTATGAAACATGGCGAATAGCACGCCATCGGCATCCTGGCATGCACAGGACCAACCGCCCATGACAAAAGCGCCAAACCCTTCCGGTGTTGCACGTCGACGGGTCAGGTAACTCGGATGATCACTCATCGCGATTTTAACGTTCATTCCAATTTGAGATAATTGTTGCTGAATTGCCTGAACCAGACGTTGGTCGAACCTTGGTGATGTATTAAAGACCAGTTCTTCAGAAGCATACCCAGCCTCTTTCAACAATGCTTTTGCTTTTGCCGGATCATATTCAATCACCGGAATACCTTCAATATAACCAAAATGGGCTGGTGTTAACAATTCAGGGAGAACCATGCCATAGCCTCCTAAAAGCGAATCAATCATCAATTGCCTATTGAGACCGTGGGCAACTGCTCTCCGAACCCGTTTGTCAACCAAGGGACCGTGTTGATTATTCATCATCAAGTAGCCGACCCGCTCTGTTGGAGAAGAAAGCACTTTTATAGCGGATTCTCTCTTGACTTCCGGAACTTGATCCGGACCCAGTTTCACAATGATATCGGCGCTTCCGGTCCTGAGATTCGCCATTCGAGTCGCTCCATCCTTGACAGCAAGAAATTCCACTGTCGCAAATGGCGGTTTGCCGCGCCAGTACCCGTTGTTTGCTTTCAACATAACCTTAACCCCACGTTGCCATATTTCAAACTTGTAAGGTCCGCTACCCATTGGATTTTTGTTGAATTCATCATCACCAATTTTTGTGACATATGCTTTGGGCACAATACTTAATTTAACCAATTGTGCCAGCAACGGAGGATAGGGACCATCCGTTTTCAAAATGACACTGTTTGGGCCATTTGCCACCGCACCAATGATCTTGTTGAACTGTCCTAATTGAGGGCTTTTGAATTTTTTGTCTGTGATACGTTTGACACTGAAGGCCACATCTTCCGGTGTCAATTGAGAACCATCATGAAATTTAATATCGTTTCTGATTTGAAATTCGATTTCGGAATCCGATAAAAATTTCCAGGAGGTGGCAACCTGAGGGACAATTTCACCCGCAGTGTTCCTTGTGAGAAGATTGTCGAATATATTCCGATAAACCGCATAACTGTCATGATTCCAATGTTTATGTGGATCAACCGTTGCCGGTTGGCCCACTAAATTTATAACCAATGTATCCTTTGCCGCATAACTTTGTGATAATGGCAAGATGGCTAGAACTAAGGCAACCGCAACGCTCTTAAGTAGATTCCATTTCTTAAATGGCCCCTTGAAAATTTTCATTGATTTCCTCCAATTTTGAATTAATTTTTTCGTATCAAACCCTCAAGAACTTTTCGCTGAAAAGTAACTTGAGTGATATGATCCTGATTGCTTTGTAATATCGTTTACGATTTAAAATTAGCCATTTCATGATCCAGAGGCGGCCCCCATTTTTTCCTAATGGGAATTTTCAATTCTTAATTCGCATAAACTTTTATCCTACAATTCACCTTTCATATAAAATAAAGATATATTATGTCAAATAAATTTTATATAAAAATATACTAAAGTCTTGTGGAGGGATATCTAGATCCATCAAAATGTTTCAAAATTTTTTTCTGCATCGTGCCCCATGCTTCTGTTCCTAGAGATTCCTCATCAATGATCAAATGATGCGGAATCCCTCTGAAGTCAGCAGGAGATCCACTTTTCACAATCGCCGAAATCCCCCAATTCTTCAAATGCCGCTGAGCAATATATTTTTCCACGCCTCTCAACGAGACTAACTCGTCTTTCGGGTCAAGGAAAATATGGGTGGGAATATCAATCGAAGCAGAAAATGGCCGCACATTGGAAATTGACTGAAACAACGCTAAATAGGCCGCAATCGGCGTTCCAGGATTGGCCCGGTATCTTTGCGGAGAAAAGCTTTTGAGCACCAAGCGAGGACACCATTTCATGATTTTAAGCAAATGCCCTTTTCGGCAAATCGCCAGGGGAGGAGCCAACAACACCATCCGCTCAAAAGGCTTTTCTTCCAGAGAAAACAACTCCAGCCCCAACACCGCTCCTAGTGAATAACCAATCAAACTGATCGGAAGTTTTTTTTGTTGAGCCTCTGTTTTGATTTCCTGAAACGCTTGCCAAACCTCTTCCAACCACACATGATGCTGGGCACGTTTCAGGGTTTCCATGCTTGAAACTTGGCGGTTTTTAGAAAACACCTCAATATTTTTTCCATGCCCGCTCAAAGAAACATTCAAAACCGCGATCCCCATTGCATTGACCGTTTTAATCAAGGGGCACATCTTTTCCGGACGGACGTTCAACCCATGAATGGCCAAAGCGACCCCTGCCCACGGTTCTTGCTTGGGGTAAAACCAGCTATTGAGATTATTTTCAGGCACAAATCATCAGTGATGGAGGAGTTTACGGAAATGCAATCCCGTTTATTTCGCCAAATGGTCAGTTCAATCCAATCGTCAAGAATTCGTCACATGTTCACGGCAAATCAAATTAATTTCGGAATCGTGCAATCGTTCTTTGGTGAATCCGCATTGATAGACCCCTTCAAATGGAGTGATAAAATGCTGGCAGGTTTCGCAGATTCCAAATGTTTTAATGAACTGTGCCCGTTGCAAAGTTTGTAGCAAGAGGTTCAGTTGTTCCACAAGTTGCTCCTGGGCAAGTTTTGTCATATCTTCACAGCCATGACGAAGCAGAGGAGGAGGGAAAAGGAGCAACACTTCCTTTCCCGCTTCTGTTATTTCTAAATGGACTTTACGCCGATCCTGAGCATGAGGAACCCGCGCCAAGTAGCCTTTATTTTCCAATACTCGCAATGTCTGAGAAACGGTTCCTTTCGTCAAACCTAAATACTCCGTCACTCCGACGACATGATTGCTGTATTTATTACAACGGCTTAGATAATAAAGGGCCTCCAATTGGACAGGTTGCAAGCCATATTTCTTTCCCATTTTACGCTCGCCTGCTTTGAGTAAGTGGCTCAAGCGTTCCAAATGGTTGTAAATCCGATTCGCTAGCATATTAACGCCTTTTGAAAAATTATAACTATTATTCCAATGAATGGCTCAGTCATATCATATTTTTGTATCGAATCAAAACAGTATTTACAGTTTTATATAGGTTTCGATTCAATATAGTTTTTATTAGAAACATTTTAATCCTTGAAGTTATTTTTGTATCGACTGGAAACCTTAAAAGAGAATTGCCAAAATGAATGAATAGTTTCGATACAAAACAAAACAACTATATAATATTATTGGAAATTATTTCAATATCTAAAAATATATTGCATATATCCTAATTCAAATAATTCTATATTTAGTATTCAATCGAAACATAAAATATGGTTTTGAGAGGAGATCTATCAGAATGAGGCTCTATGAAAGCAAAGAGGAGGGGATTTGAATTTTTAATCAAGTTCGTGGTTTTTATTTCTAGTATCGAGCCAAAGCACGTATTACAATCATTGATAATGTTCTGGCTCGAAACAAAATAAAAATTATTGTTATGCCAAAAGAGCCTTGACCTCATTCAGGCGAGTGGCAAGGTCAATCCCCTGAGGGCAGACAGCGCTGGCTTTGGCTAAATCAACTTGATCGAATTGACGAGCATGGGGAGGGATTTCTCGAAATAATTCACGGGCACGTTCTTTTTTTCCATAGGATTCGTGATACATCAGAAAGCGCAATGGATCGGCAATCGCGACTTTGTTGTCAAGCGCTGTTTCACAAAATTGAGAACAACCGTTGCAGGCGTAACTAGAAGTCAAAGCAGCCAGTTGATTCAATTGATGGCATTCATTGGCAGAGAGTGTTTTTTCCGATTTAGCGGCAGAAATATTTTCCCGTACGACTCGGATACTGTCCATTTCAGAGACAATCGAGTCGATCCGATCATCGGCCCAAACAGATTTTAGTTTTGCCTGTTCGATGTTGAAATTGTCTGAAGTATACTGCACAACTTTTTGAATATTCTCTGGAACCGAGCCATTGGTTTTCATCGCGATCAAACCAATTCCCGCTTTCTGACAAGCATCGATTGCTCGATTCAATTCAAGATCGCCGTACCTTCGGAAATTGTAGCGAAATAAAATGGCATCAATCCCACCCACTTTGGCCGCTTTCGTCATCAATTCAGCCACATTGCCGTCGTGGCAAGAAAAACCAAAAAAACGCGTTTTACCAGATTTGCGGAGATTCTCTCCGACTTGTAGATATTCGTTAGCCAGCATGTCCTCATCATCGATGCCGTGCATGAAATAAAGATCCAGATAATTGGTTCCCAATTCTTCCAGGGCTTTATCAATATCTGACATCAACCCGCTCGTGCTCTCACTACCAGACTTGGAAGTAATCCATAATTTTTTACGATCCCCGATCTGCTTGATAAAATTATTAACAGCTCGATGAGACGACCCCCAGCCATAAGAAAGAGCCGTATCAATCGCCGTCACACCGCCTTTGAAGCTCCGATGCAGAATCTTATCGTAAACCGGATCAAGCCGTTGCGAAGTCCCTAACATCAGGATCGGAACCTTCGCTCCCGTGGTTCCCAATTCGTGATGGGGCATTAACGCACTCCGCGATTTTCTTTTTTGACGGCTCGTGGTTTGCGCTTCTACGAAGGTACTCGCGCTGATTGCTGTTGCCGAAAGGGCCGCGGTTTTTAAAAAATTCCGTCGTCCGATTTTTTCCTCGCTCATGGTGTCCTCCCTTGGTTAGAGTCTGTTCTTGCTTGCAATCGAAATAAAAGATTCACGCATTTTTTTGATTGCTACGAAATTTGAGTAACAGTCGGCGGCTTTGAGAGCGGCTTTCTCCGACAGCGGTTACATAGACTGCCGGGCGATCCTGGACAGGGCATTCAGCCTGACAAATCCCACAACCGATACAAAGATCGGGGACAATGAAAGGCTTATTCAAAACCACTTGGTTGCCATAAACGTCTTTGACTTCTTCATCAATGGTTTGAATCGCTTTTGGGGAGACGGGGCAAACCTCTTCGCAGACGACACAAGGCACTTGATTGGCCCAAGGCAAGCAGCGAGTGGTATCGATAAAAGCGGTGCCTAGGACGACAGGGCCTTCTTCAGCAAAATCGCCTTTGCCCAATTTTTCTGCCACCGAAATTTTTCGGATAGCTCCGGTGGGGCAAACTTCTGAACAGAGGTTGCATTTCAATTGGCAGTGTTTGATATTGAAATTCATCACAGGCGTCCACAAGGCCTCAAACCCACCTTCTTTTAAAGTCGCCGGTTGCAAAACGTTGGTCGGGCAAACATTGATACACTGGTCGCATTTGATACATTTTTCTAGGAATTCAGGTTCTGCCACCGAACCAGGAGGGCGAATCATGTCTGGCGAAAAATTCTCATCAGTGGACAATCCGTTGTTTCGTAGCAGAGGAAAAGCCACCGCTCCAGCAACTCCGGCAAAGAGCAACCGACGCCTCGAAAGGTCTGGCTGTGGAGAGACTTGTTTTTTATCCAAATTGACCATCGTGAACTGAAGCGCATCCTCTGGACAATCATCCAGGCAGTTCATGCAAGAAAAACATTCGCTGACTCGCAATTGTCCTTGTGGATCAGAAGCCCCTTCACAACGAGTCAAGCACAGGTTGCAATCGGTGCATTTGTCCACAATCCGATTGATCCGAAAAAGCGAGAAACGGGAAATGCTCCCCAGCAAAGCTCCCAGAGGACAAAGAAAACGGCAGAAGAATCGAGGTTTCCAAAGATTGAGTACCACAAACAGCAAGAAAAACATCCCCCCCCAAAATGATCCAACAAAAACACGGCTGGCCACTCCAGGCGCGAATTTCAAAGAATTGAGCCATTCCGCATCGAATCCAGTTCGACCGGATACGGTATCGAGCAGCATGTCTGAAGCTGGAGCGACAAAAACAGTGAATCCACGATACATCAAAACAATTGGATCAAGTAGTCCGATTTGAAGCGCGCCCAAAGAAGACATGATCAGGAATACAATCAAAATCCCGTATTTTAAATATTGTGTCGGGTGGTAACGGTTTTGTTCGATACGTTTTGTCGCCGGGTTCGTATTGAAGAGCCAACCGATAAACTGATGGAGCGTTCCATAAGGACAAATCCAATTACAAAAAACTCTGCCAAACAGGAAGGTGAGCAGGATGATCGCCAGGGACCATCCTAAATATCGATAAATGTATCCTGTCGAAAGTGCCGTGGAAAGCGCCACCAAAGGATCCATTTCCAATAAGCGCGAGACTGGATAACCACCGATGCGTGACGTCCAGGTAGCCCAGATAGAAAAGAGGAAAATCGCAAAAAAGGCAATCTGGGATAAAATCCGAATGTTCGTTAAACGCAACAATCGGCGTGCTTTTTCATCCGGCTTGATCAAAATTTTACTCATGTGATTTCCTTGATTCTTCCCTGATATTTGAGAGAACCGCTGCCTTTCTCTTCGGCTTTATAAAGATATTTGGGGAAATCGCCTTCGCGGTTGAGCAGATTTTCAAAAGCCCAAGCATCCATTGCCACAGGATCGACTCCTGCGACAATCGTGTCTCCATTTTTCACATCAGACGGATCTCCGCCAGTGGGGCCGTTTTTCATCAGCACATGGGTGCCATCCAAAATGGTCAAAGTGGGGCGGATCATCATTGAAAGATCAGAAACAATTTCGTGAATGTCTTGATGAAATTGATTGCGCCGCCCTCCTAGCAAACCATACCAGTTTTTGATTCCCAAAGACGCATGACAGAGATTATGGTCTTTGACCGGAGCAATGCCGATCACTTTATTGACTCCCTTGAAGGGTCTTTTAAAAAAAAGCCAATGTTCGATCAGAGTGGCCCCCGGCGTATTCAAGACTTCAAAAGAATTATTGTCTGGCAAATAAACTCTCCCTCCAGAACGCTCAGACGCGAGGCGAATCCCACTTTTGGCAAAACAATCAGCAGGGGATTCAATCGGATTGTCCGCAACTCGAACTTCTGCGGCACGACAATCCACGAGGAGGAGTTGGATCAATTCTTCGATAATTTGCGGATTGGTGGTCGCGCCCATGTTCGGAGAGCGATCAAAAGCCACATTCGGTTTGACCAAAACGACGTCCCCTGGTTTGACATAATGGGTGATTCCGCCAACGGCATCCAAGGCTTTGCGGAGTTTGCTCCCGACATGACCGGTTCTCCCCAAACCAATGTCAAATGCTCCAACGTCTTTGGCGACCCGAAAATCCGGCAGAAGAAACGGGGTGGGCTGCGGGATGCTCCGTAGCCCCGTTTCATCTTTGAGAGAAAACGGAAATTCCTCTGGAGCAAATGCGAGATAAGCTCCCGTTGCGCTCACGGAAGCAATCCCGATCCCCCGTTTGATCAATTCACGGCGGCTCATTGATTGTTTTTGATAATCAAGATGAGGGTATATTTTTTTAGCCATCTTCAAATTTGCTGATAATTTTTTTCATGAGAGGCGCGATTTGATCTTGATTCGCCACATTTTCGATCCCAAAAACAAAGGCTCCCGCCTGGCTGATCACAAAATAATTTTTCAAATATTCATGAAAGAGCAACACCTGTGTTTCTCCTTCTTCAATGATTTGGTAATCATAGCTGAGTTCTGCCAACAGCTCCTCAAAGAGCCTTCCGGATTCTTGGGAGGAAGTTCCCTGGTGAATGAAAATCCGCGCCTTTTGATTCAAAGCGATTCTCCCAAACCAGAAATCTTGAGCAAAATCATATTGAAACACATTCTGTTTTTGATACGAAATCAACGGCAACGGAATCGCCATCCCTTCGTTCAAAATATGAAATTCTTTCGGGATTTCATTTTCCGTTTCCGCAAGAGTGGCAAAAGCTTTGACGAGTTGAGCCGCTTTGCCACGGATCTTTTCAGTCGATTGATTGCCCGCGATTCTGAAAAAGAATCGTCCTTTTCTCCCAATCGCTCCGGCTGATGTTAAAAAATATATCACCGACCCTGCCTGTTCAATGACCTTGTCCGCAGAAAGGTGATCTGAAAAAATCCCCATACTCCCGCCTAAATCGCCTTGATCATAAAGTTCGATGGCGATTTCATGCTTGCCTTTATTGGCTTGCAACGAGAGATAGCTCAAGGATTGGAAGCCTTGTTTGATGAATTTTTCTGCCTCACCATTGATTTTTTGATAAAGGTTTTCAGCCGTAAATTCTTTCAAGCGTGAAGAAATTCTCCATTCCTGATCGAGTACGGTTTCCGGAAACAAACCGAGCTTTGGGGCGGAATTGGCGGCTGGAGACAATCCTGGTTCGACCCAGGCTTTGAAAGGAGGGGGGTACAATTGCGGGGAATTTTTTTTCTGTAATAACTGCTCCATTGAGATGTCCCGTTCTTCGGGAGCATAATTGTCCTGCTGGCTGATGAACCAGATAGTAATCGCCACCAAAACAAAAAGAAGCAGAAGGCCAGAGAGATTTTCCACCAGTGAAATTTGCTTGCGCAAAATTCGCCGTTTTTTAGAATTGAAAATGTCGGCCTGAGCCATATTCCTCCTCAAGCTAAATGGAATGACAGGTCAAGGTTTTAAACCCTTGAAAACATAGATCTTATCAGTTTTACTTCTCTTTGATTTTTTTAAAAATACGACTGATCATTGCGGGGCGTTTGTCTTTGAACGTTAATTCCCTTCTCGGCGATAATCGAGTGACCCAAGGTTCTTCGCGATCTCCCGTTTTGCGGGGCTTTTGAGGGCGATATTGCTGAAAAACTTTCGCGCTCATAATTTCTGAATAGGCCCCACATTGCTGACATTCGCCAACGTAATACCCCTCGACTTTTTCGGAGTAAAAAAGGAGCACTTCTTGATTGCCACAACGCGGGCAAGTGCCTAGATTTTCGCTGGCTTCGGATGAGTCGCTTGGTTTCATTTAGCCTCGGAAAATTTATACGGCAGCTTCGCCCACTTCTCCTGTTCGAATGCGAACCGCATGTCCTAGTGACAATACAAATATTTTACCATCCCCAATTCTCCCTGTTTTAGCAGCCGATTGAATGGCTTCAATCGCCCTGTCCACGTCACTGTCTGCCAGGATCAGTTCTATTTTGACTTTCGGAAGAAAATCCACAATGTATTCAGCACCCCGGTATAATTCGGTGTGCCCTTTTTGGCGGCCAAACCCTTTGACTTCACTAACCGTCAACCCCTGGATTCCGGCGGCACTGAGACTTTCCTTGACTTCTTCCAATTTAAAAGGCTTAATAATGGCCTCAATCTTTTTCACAAGAACACTCCTTTTTTGAATGGATTCACGATAAATAGTTGGGTATGGATCAGGCAAAACTTAGCAGAATAATAAGCCAATACGCTACTTACTTGCAAGTTGAAAAAGGTTTACAACCAGGAACTTACACTGTCTACCTGAGTGGCGTTCGCTATTTTTTCTCATTTTGCACGAAGCATTATCAAAAACTATTTTTACCAGAAAACTGGGGATTGGAAGAGATTGGAGTGCGGGAACTCGAATTCTTTTTTCGAGAACACCTCCAGGCACGGCACTGGAAAATCAATACTGTGATTTCTTACCTCACGAGTATTCGCTCCTTTTTCCATTTTCTCCACGAAAAAGAATTTCTCAAGAAAAATCCGATCCGGCATTACACGATGAAACAAGAAGTGCAAGAACTCGTCATTGCCAATATTGAGGAAGAGGAAATCAAGCAGTTATTTCAAAACCCTCCTGAAGCGAGCTTTGCAGGCTACCGAAACCGTTTAATGCTAGAAATGTTTTACGGATTGGGGATCACACCGACCAAACTCACGCGAATTGATCAAGTGAGATTCGATGAGGAAAAACAACAAATTCACATCGCTTCAGGGAAACAAACCCGAATCCTTCCGATGGCGCCTCCCGCCGCTAAGGTGCTTCAGCAATATCTGCTGGCCCGCCAAATCATTTTGGAGCACACTCGCCACCAAACCACAGCCTTTTTGATCAATGAGCACGGCAAAAAACTGACCCGCAAAAAAATCATTGAAGCGTTCAAAAAAGAATTAGCACGGATCGGTGTGATCGGAGAACATGTGCATGTGCTACGGAATCTTTCTACCAAACATTTCACGGATCACGGGGCCGATGTGCGTTCCTTGCAAACCCAACGTGATATGAAATCTTTCCACGCCTTGGAATTGTTCAAAGACGAATCCTTTGAAACCGTCCTCAGACAATTCAAAAAACTCCACCTCCGCGAAACCCCTTCCTCTGAATGAGCATTGATTGGAAAATAGAGCACCGCAAAAGCCCGTACTATCGGCATCTCCTTCTCTTTCTCCTCCTCAGATTCGCTCGATCACCACTACCGGAATCTCTCGATCGGTTTTTTTCTGGTAATCGGTATAGGGCGGATAAATATCCACCATCTGTTTCCAAAGTGTCTCTCGTTCCTCTCCAGTGGCTATGCGCGTTTTGGCTTGAAAACGATCCGCAATCACCTGCACCCCCACTTCTGGGTGGGCACTCAAGTTAAGCAACCAAGCGGGGTGTTGCGGAGCACCTCCTTTCGAGGCAATCACGACATACCCTCCATCAGTCTCTCCATAGATCAAAGGTAAGAGAAGAGGGTTTCCAGAGCGACGCCCCGTCGTGGTCAAAAGCAATGTTGGTATTGGCCCCTTTCCGCCTGCCACAGATGAATCCCATAGGTGGCCGTCTGCACCATCGCTTTCCAAGTAACGGCGTAAATGATCCTTAATCCATGAGGGGAAACTTTCCGGAATTTTGATTTCATTCATAATATTCTCCTTATCGGTTGATCGGTTATTTGATGCTTCTTATTTTGACTCAATTTGACACAATCAAATCAGCGTTTTAGAGGGGCATTTATTCGCTTCAAATTGCAGAGTCACGTGAGTGATGTGATAAAGCTGGTGCAGTTTTTCTTCAATCAATTCACTCAATTCGGTGGTTTTGCTCACGGGGACATCTTCGACTTCCACATGGGCTTCAAAATGGATATTCTTTTCATTGAGCATCCAAAGGTGAACATGGTGGATATTTTTGATATCTGGAATGATCTCAAGCTCTTTTTGAATCGCCTCCAGAGAAATCGACTCAGGCGCGCGCATCATCAAAACATTGGTCGCTTGTTTGACAATCTCAAAACTTTCCTTGAGGATATAAAGAGAAATCAAGACCGTCAACAACGGATCGAGCCAGTATATTTTAAAAAAGTAAATCGCAATCCCTCCCATTATGACAGCAACACTGGAAACGGCATCACTGAACAAATGCAGATAAGCGGAACGAATATTCATACTTTCCTCTGCCCCTTTACGCAAGAGGAGAGTGCCAATCATATTGGCCACTAAACCAATGCTGGCCACTCCGATCATCAGCGCCCCTCCAATCGGTTCTGGTTCAATAAACCGTTCATAAGATTCTTTGAACAAATAGAAACAAATGGCAATCAAGGTGGCTGAATTGATGATCGCGGCCAAAATTTCAGCACGTTGCATGCCGAATGTGTGCTGGTTCGTTTTTGGACTTTTCCCCAATCGAATCGCAATGTAGCTAATAATGATGGCAATCCCATCACTAAAATTGTGCAGAGCGTCCGAAATCAATGAGAGGCTCCCCGATAAAACGCCCCCGATCATTTCAACAGCCGTAATCACAAAATTCAACAGCATCGTCAAAAATAATCGTCTGGTTGAAATCGCAGGATCGGCATGGTGATGGTGGTGAGGCATACGATTCTCCTAAAAAATCATTTTTCAGTCATCCTATTTTCTTGAATATGAGCCAGCCCTTGCTGAGACACGGAAAAATCAATTTTTTGTTGAAATCTTACTTTTCTGATTTATGAATCGACGCGGGCTGTCGCATTTCCCTGAATCACCTCAACCCCGTCTTCATTCGTTGTTGAAATTTCCAGATCAACAAAATGTTGCCCTGCTTCTTCACGGATAGCCCGGATAGTGGCTCTTGAAACCAATGTGTTTCCCGGCCAAACTTGGGCTGTAAATCGAACCCCAAACTTGCTCAATTGCCCGTCTCCCACATAATTGGTAATCATTTTTCCGGTCAGCGCCATCGACAACATCCCATGAGCAAAGACAGAGGGATATCCGGCCACCTGAGTGGTATAGATTTCATCTGAATGCAAAGGATTATAATCTCCAGAGGCTCCCGAATATTGCACAAGCTGGGTTCTGGTAAGATTTTCTACGACCGTTTCTTGATAGGTATCTCCAACCTTCAACTCACTTATTTTTAATGCCATCATTTCTCCGATCCCTCACGCTTTGTTGAATCTGCGGGGTGCTCCGTTTTAACACTGATACTGCGAGCCGTGACAACTCGTTCACCCGTTGCGTCTCGATACTCCGTAATTCTCTCCGCAAAGGTCAATTTCCCACCTCGGCGTCCTTGTTTTTCCCAGGTTTTACCGGGCACTGTTGTTGCGCTCAACACGTCTCCAGGTTGCAAATTACGGTGATACTCAAAATGTTGTTCGGCATGCAATCCGCCTTCACTTTCCGCTTTTCCTTTGATCCCTGTTGGCTCTTTTCCCGAACCCAGCCACGGCTCTCCGATTGTGGGCCTCAGAGGATTCTCAAGATCATATTGTGCGCTACTTTGGACAAAAGTCGGAGGCGCGATGATCGCTTTTAGTTTTGATTTTTTTGCATATTCTTCATCGTGATAAATGGGATTCCCATCACCGATTGCCCGTGCGAACATCATAATGTGTCCGGCTTCAATCGGAAATTTGTCAACTGCCATAAATGTCTCCTTGCCTTGAAAATAAAAGAGAAAAAAATAAAAAATTGATTTCATAAACCGCTGAAGCGTAGCAGAATTTTACAGAGTTTTTCAACGTTTTCCTGACAACTGCTAAACAGTCGCAGGCTGATGTCGTCTGGGTTTATGTTCTCCCAATCTTTCTAATAAACGGCCTAATTGTTCGAGACTGTTTAAATTATGAATGGGCAGAAAGTCGTCAATATAAGGAAGAGCGGCCTGAATGCCACGGGTGAGGGGTTCGTAATTTTCAGCGCCCAATAAAGGATTCAACCAAATCAAACGCTGAGAGCTGAGCTGCAAACGGCTCAATTCATGGCTGAGTAATTTGGGATCACCGCGATCCCAACCGTCGCTGATGACAAGGACAATCGCTCCCTGTCCCAAGACACGGCGCCCCCATTGATAATTGAAGGTTTTCAGAGATTCACCAATGCGGGTTCCTCCCGCCCAATCATGAATTGCCGCTGTCGCTTCATCTAGAGCCACATCAATCTCACGACCGCGAAGCTGGCGTGTGACGCGGGTCAAACGGGTACTGAACACAAACGCTTCGACGTGATCCAAACCATTGCTGATGGCATAAATAAATTTCAACAAGACGCGGGAATAACGCTCCATCGAGCCACTGATATCACTGATCACCACCAAGGGTCGGCGTTTCAATTTGCGGTTTCGCCAGTTCAATTTTAAAGGCTCGCCTCCGTAACGTAGATTTTGTCGAAAAGTTTGGCGCATATCCAGATAAGCCCCATGAGGCGCGCGTGTTTTTCGGCGAGTTTGGCGCTGTTCCAATTGCCAGTTCATTGATTGTATCAGGTGTTTGACTTCCTGTAATTCTTCTGGAGAGAGATCCGCAAAATCTTTTTGTTTTAAGATTTCTTGTGTGCTGTAAGTATAAACATTATCAATCAGAGGCTCATCGGATTCACCTTCGGGAGGGGGTTCATCACCGTCCGCAGCCGGCGTGATTTCTAGTATTTTTTTCTGTTCAGGCGGTTGAGGTGGCACCAAGACTCTCAAATCTAAATCAAGCAAGGCGCCTTGATCCCGTGCTTGCCAGAAGAGATCAAACGCACGATCAAACAGAGGAATGTGCTCGTGCTTGCTAATCAGGATTGTCCGTGCGCCGTTTTTGAAATCTTCCCGGCGGCGGATTTTGAGATGATCCAAGCCTTCCACGAGATCAAAAATCTGTGTCGGGGTAATCTTCACCCCGATTCCTCTCAAGAGTCGCCCGAACAGGAGAATGTTGCGGAGCAAATATCCGTGCTCACTTTCATTGATCATGGTCTATTTCCTAATTTCAGAGACGATCTTGTCATTCGGTTTTGCGAGTCACCCGCCCCATAATTTGCTGGACAAGCTCTCCTTGCATCTGTTGAATGTCATCCTGATACTTGAGGAGCACGCCCAGGGTATCATTGACAATTTCTTCACTGAGATCTTCTCGGTCCAAAGCAACCAGCGCCGAAATCCAATCCAGCGTTTCCGCCACGCCAGGGAGTTTATAAAGATCAGCCTGTCGTAGCTCCTGAACAAAAGTGACCACTTCCTTGGCCAATTTCTGCGGAACCTCTGGAATTTTTGCGAGAACAATGTTGTATTCTTTTTCAAAAGAAGGGTAGTCAATCCAGTGATACAAGCAGCGACGTTTCAAGGCATCATGAATTTCTCGTGTCCGATTGGAAGTAATGATCACAACCGGAGGCTGCTCGGCTTTCAAGGTTCCGATTTCAGGAACGGTGACCTGAAAATCTGAGAGGATCTCTAAAAGAAACGCTTCAAATTCTTCATCCGCCCGATCCAATTCATCCACTAATAAAACAGGTTCGATGCCATCAATGCGCTCGATTGCCTGTAAGAGAGGGCGTTTGAGTAAAAAATCCGGCCCGAAAATTTGTTTGACGGCGGTTTCTTTATTCACTTCTCCAGCCGCTTCCATCATCCGAATTTCAAGCATTTGACGAGTGTAATTCCATTCATAAACCGCGGTGTTCACATCCAAACCCTCATAACATTGCAAGCGGATCAGAGTGCGTCCGAGCATTGCCGAGAGGACTTTGGCGATTTCTGTTTTACCAACCCCGGCTTCTCCTTCTAAAAAGAGGGGTTTTTGGAGCTTCAACGCCAAATAAATGGCAGTGGTCAAACTCCGGTCTGCAATATAATCTTGTTGCTCTAGTTTTTGTTGAACTTGATCAATGGATTCTAAATTTTGCTGAGTGGTCAATTTGATCTATCTCCAAAAGGTTATAAAGCTCACGCTCAATAAATCCGTCAGCTTCTGTTGAAAATTTTTATGAAAATTAAGAAGATCATCTGGAAAAACAGGAAGTGGGAGTCTGGCAGGTCAATAAAAAAGGCCGGGAACGCATCTCTTTCCCGGCCTGCTATTTGGCAATGCTTCAATATCAAGGTTCTATGAACTGTTGCAAAAAACCGTTTAGTTTCCCGCGGCAGCACTCACAGCACGTTTGACATAGACTGTCGCCATGGCTTTGCGATATTCAGCGCTGGTGTGAAAATCACTTAAAATATCACCAGGCAAATCGTTGGCAACGGCATCCGCCGCGGCGGCGATAGTTGCTTCGTTAAGTGTCTTTCCGACCAATGCCGCTTCTACCGAAGGCACCTTCGTGGCACATTCCGTCAAGCCGCCAACCGCAACACTTGCGGCAGAACATTGCCCGCCAGATACCGTGATCACTGCGGCGGCCCCCACAATCGCATAACCGGAAGCGGGATGGAACAACTTCGCATAATGGGAACCGATCCCGGCCCCGTGACTTGGCACTGAAATCGAAGTCACCAACTCGTTTTCTTCCAGAGAAGTCTCAAAAAGTCCTTGAAAGAAATCAGTCGCCCCGACACTGCGTTCTCCCTGGCTTCCGATGATATTGATGGTTGCGCCCAAAGCGGTCAAAACCGTCGGCCAATCCGAGGCTGGGTCGGCATGAGCGATATTCCCACCAATGGTACCACGGTTTCGGACTTGTGGATCAGCAATCCCGCTGGCGGCTTGTGACATCACTGCGGGAACATCCGCAGACGCCTCAATCATCGCATGGGTGGTCAATGCTCCGATTTTAACAGACCCCCCTCCGGCAGAAATGCCTTTCAATTCTCCAATCCGTCCGATATCAATCACAACCGGAGGCGTGGCAAGCCGCAAATTCATCACCGGCACCAAACTGTGGCCACCGGCTAAAAGTTTGGCATCTTCATGTTGTTGCATTAAAGAAAGGGCCTCCGATACAGATCCGGCCCGGTAATAATCAAATTTTGATGGATACATAATTTTCCTCCTTTAGCTCTCATTTTTTTGAATAGCATTCCAGATTTTTTCCGCAGTCAATGGCATGTCAAGATGCTTGATCCCTAAAGGAGACAGAGCATCCATCACGGCATTTGCCATGGAAACAGTTGAGGCAATCGTTCCCATTTCACCAACGCCTTTGACTCCAAGCGGATTGTGAGGAGAGGGAGTTTCGGTACGATCCACCTGATAATCGACAAGTTTAGCGGCCTTGGGCATGGCATAGTCCATCATCGAACCAGAGAGAAGCTGGCCTTGATCGTCATAGACCCCATGTTCCCACAATGCCTGACCAACCCCTTGAGCAATACCGCCCTGAATTTGGCCTTCGACAATCATGGGATTGATGACTTTACCGACATCATCAATCGCGGTGTATTTCTTGATTTCGACTTCGCCGGTATTGCGATCAATTTCGACCAGGCTAATATGCGCGCTGTTCGGGAAAACAAAATTTTCCGGATCATAGAAACTGGTTTCTTCCAAGCCTGGCTCCATCCCATCGGGGAGTTCATGAGCGGTCAGACAAGCAAAAGCAATTTCGCCAAAAGCTCTCTTTTTGTCAGGAGAACCTTTGACATGGATTTCGCCTTTTTCGCGGTCATAGACCATATCTTCGACAGACGCTTCCAATTGATGCGCAGCAATTTTGATGACTTTTTCACGTATTTTTTCAGCGGTTTTGGACAAAGCACCCATCCCGACATTACTGCGGCTTCCATAAGTTCCCAATCCCATCGAAGAACGCCCCGTATCGCCATGAATCACTTCAATACTTTCTATCGGCACGCCTAATTCATCGGCGACGACTTGAGCGAACGTGGTTTCGTGTCCTTGCCCGTGGCTATGGTTTCCGGTGAAAACACTGATCATCCCGGTTGGATGCACACGAATACTGCCGCTTTCCCACAAACCAACCCCGGCTCCTAAGCTGATCACAGCTTTGGAAGGGGCCACCCCACAGGCTTCAATACACGTACTCACGCCAATCCCGACCAATTTACCTTCACTGCGAGCCTGAGTTTGAGCAACCCGCATCGCTTGATAACCGGAGACTTCTTCAGCTTTGTCGAGAAGTTGCGGATAATTGCCACTGTCATAAACCAGCGCCACTTGGGTTTGAAATGGAAAGGCATCCGGCTGAATCAGATTTTTACGCCGAATCGCCAAAGCGTCCATCTTCAACTCATGGGCAGCAATATTGATCAAACGCTCAATCATATAACTGGCTTCAGGCCGCCCTGCCCCGCGATAAGCATCGACAGGAACCGTATTGGTCATCGTGCCATAGGTTTCCCCATAAATGGCGGGAATCGTGTAAATTCCATTTAAAAGCGTCAAACACAGCGCCGAAGGCACCATCGGGGCGAATAAGGAAAGATAAGCGCCCATATTGGCATGAATCGAAACATAAAGTCCGGTGAAAGTGCCATCGTTTTTCAGCGCAAGTTTACAATTGGTGACATGATCGCGACCGTGGGCATCTGTCATAAATGCCTCACTGCGGAGAGACACCCATTTGACCGGACGCTTGAGGGATTTCGAGAGCCAAGGCACGATGACTTCTTCTGGATAGTGAAAAATTTTACTGCCAAACCCGCCCCCCACATCAGGGGAAATCACTCGGAGTTTGTTTTCTGGAATAAACAGGGTAAAGGCGCTCATCAAGACCCGAATCACATGAGGGTTTTGAGTCGTGGTCCAAACCGTCATTTCATCGCTGAAATCATCCCATTGTGCAGTCACGGCTCGTGGTTCCATCGCATTGGGAATCAGGCGTTGATTGATCAAATCGAGATCGACCACACGATCGGCTTCGGCCAGCGCTTTTTCGACCGCTTCTTTATCGCCGATGGGCCAGAAAAAACTGGTATTGTTTGGCGTTTCTTCATGAAGTTGGGGTGCCCCCGCTTCGGTGGTTTTTTTTGCGTCAACAACGGCCTCCAGCACTTCATAATCCACTTCAATCTGATCAAGAGCGTCTTGGGCAATATACCGACTTTCCGCGACAACGACCGCGACCCCGTGTCCCATGTAGCGTATTTTATCGATTGCTAAAGCTGGGTAAGGGGGCAATTTGATGTCAGGGGGCGTGAAGCCACAAGGCAACGTTCCGAGTCCACTGTCGGCCAAATCTTGACCGGTCATCACAGCAATCACACCAGCCATATTTTTTGCCTTTTCGACATTGATATTTTTGATATTAGCATGAGCGTGGGGGCTTCGTTTAATGGTGGCATAGGTCATTCCTGGCAGGCTCAGATTGGCAATGTATCGGCCTTTTCCTTGAATGAAACGCGGATCTTCGACCCGTTTGACGACTTTACCAATATAATTTCCCATTAAGCACCTCCTTTCATCGTCTGAGCGGCGGCTTTAATGGATTTGACAATATTGGCATAACCCGTACAACGGCAAATATTTCCTTCTAAGCCGTGTCGAATTTCATCTTCTGAAATATTGGGATTGTTTTCAACGAGTTTGGTAGCCGCCATGATCATACCAGGAGTACAATAACCACATTGCAAACCGTGATTGTCCCAAAATGCCTGCTGCATCGGATGCAGTTCGCCATTTTGAGCAAGTCCTTCAATTGTTGTGATGTCCGCACCATCGGCCTGAACTGCCAATGTCGAGCAGGATTTGACCGACATACCATCCATGTGAATCGTGCAAGCGCCACACTGAGCGGTGTCACAACCGATGTTGGTGCCTGTCAAACCCAGCGTGTCCCGGATAAAATGAACCAGGAGCGTGCGCGGCTCAACTTCTTTTTGATGAGTGGTTCCATTGATGGTCACACTAATGTTCTCTGCCATAAAAATACCTCCTTCTTTCTTGATGAATCTCTTTATATTGATGAGCCTAGAACTCAACGGATTGAGCACGGCAACCGCAACTACGGTGCTGGTACAATCAGCCTAAGGCGAGCTTTGATTTGCTCATATTCGGAGCGTGATGGCCCCTTGAGGGGTGTCATCACTTTGCTGTTCTAACTTGTTGCGGCAGGGGTGTCAATCTCAAATTTTGGCCGCTCTGTTTTTTCTAACAATCTCTGCTTTCAGATGGATTTTAGCAAACCTTTCATTTCTTTGACAAAGTTGCTATAGAAAGACTCAATTGATTCAAAATGTATGTTTTTGAAACAGAACCTCATCAGAACATTAGCAGACAATCACCAAGTGAATTGCTTGAAACCTTAGCAGAGATCATCATGTTCAGCACAGAGTTTTTACTGACCTCATTGGTCGTGGTTTTGATACCAGGAACAGGTGTCATCTACACGGTCTCAACAGGGCTTTTTCTTGGCTGGCGAGCAAGCATTGCAGCAGCCTTCGGTTGCACGACTGGAATTATCCCGCATCTCTTGATCAGTATCCTTGGCTTATCTGCCATTCTTCATATGAGCGCGGTGGCCTTCCAGGTTGTTAAATATGCGGGGGCACTCTATTTACTTTACCTTGCTTGGTCAATGTGGCGTGAAACAGGTGCGATTCAATTCAGTTCTTCTTCCGCTAAGAAGGATCTATCGCAAATCGCCATGAGAGGGTTTTTAATCAATATTCTCAATCCGAAATTGTCGATCTTCTTTTTGGCTTTTCTGCCCCTCTTTGTCTCACCAAACACCACATCCCCTCTGTTTGAAATGTTAATTCTGAGTATTGTCTTCATGGTTATGACTTTAATCATTTTTATTTTGTATGGTATTTCAGCAAATGGGGTGCGCAGACACGTTGTTCACTCACCGCGGCTCATTGTCTGGTTACAACGATCATTTGCCGTTATTTTTGCCGCCCTTGGTGCTAAACTTGCCATGACAGATCAATGATTCATTTTGCGGGTTTCCCCTAGATTTTCAATGAAAGGCGCTTTGTCATGGCTGACCAACAAATTCAACATGATCTTTCCAACTGAAAAAGTGAGTCAATGATGTCAAATACTGAATTTACCCGTTATGAAGTCCGTGATGGCGCAGCTTGGATTACTTTAAATAGGCCGGAGAATCGTAATGCCTTGTCTGCCGTTTTGGTGAATGAACTTTATGCCCATCTACAAAGTGCGAATGGCGATAGCGATATTCGTTGCATTGTGATTACCGGCAATGGCTCCGCTTTCTGTGCGGGTGCCGATCTAAAAAACCCTCCAGGCTCCGCCATTGCCGGGGAAAAATCAGTCCCTTATCTGGAGGTACTCACCTCTATTCTGGAGAGCAAAAAACCAGTGATCGCGGCCATCAATGGCGCGGCTTTCGCTGGCGGATTGGGACTTGTCGGCGCGGCAGACATCGTGGTCACGGTGGAAGAGGCGATGTTCAGTTTCAGTGAAGTGCGGATCGGTGTCATTCCTGCGCTCATTTCTGTTGTTTGCTTGCCTAAACTCGGAAACCATCATGGCATGAAGCTATTTATCACAGGGGAACGATTTAGCGGGATTCAGGCAGTAGCGTATGGGCTGGCGCACAGGGCAGTTCCCGCAGACCAGCTGGCGAATGCGATTCAAGAAGAAATCGAGATGATTAAACTGGGAGGCCCCCATGCCGTTGCAGAGGCAAAACGATTGGTTCGTGAAGTCTCTCAAATCTCGATTGAAGAAGGATTCAAACTAACGAAGGAGTGGAGTGTTGAACTGTTTCAATCAGAAGAAGGTGCAGAAGGGATCGCCGCATTTCGTGAAAAACGCAAACCCCGTTGGGTCACAAATCCATAGATAAAAGGTGGTACAATTTTTGCTTTTTATCGCTTTAAGAGGATTCGCCTTCGATTCAGCCCCAGGAGAATTCAGCAAAAGAAACTCATTTCTACCTCATTCACATCTATTATATAAGAGGACTGCCGTATGCTCTTGCTACAAGCTACAGTTCTAACGACGGGAGAATTGAGCCATTCAGGAAGGCTTGATCTAAATAGATAAACTTAAAACCACGAGGGCAATTATGACTTCAAGGAATCCAAGCGAAAACTATTTCAAGATTAAGCAATATTATAGAAAAGTTGATCTGACAAAGATCCTTTTATCACAAAACTACGAGGGCAATTTCTTATTTTATCAAAGCGAGTTTTCCACCCTTGAAAAGGGCTTTTATGAAGCGCTCAATCGTGGGTATTTTACGGGAAAGAGAGTATTTTGTGACGCGGGTTGTGGATTAGGAAACGTGATCGCCCTGGCGAATGTTCTTTACCAGTTGGAAACCTATGGTATCGAAATTCAAGAAAATTTATACACTCGCGCGGTCCGTTGTATTCAGGATTTGAAAGAAAATTTTGATAACCCGATTAGGGTTATGCGTGGTGATTTTGGATTGTCAGATACCTACACTGATATCAAGTTTGATCAAATTGAAATTTGGTTTAATTTTTATAATAATTTTGATCCTTTAGTCAAAAAAATTAGGAGAGAGTCTCCATCGGGAACGCTTTTTTTATTACTGAAGAGCAGCGATCAAGAGACAGGAGACATGCACGGGATGACAGCTCTGGATCCCATTGAGATTGACGATCTACAAATCCTTCCCTACCGGAATCCATAGTTTTTGATTGTTACTCAACGTCTGCCATTTTTGACCCGAACCCTATCTTCGAAAAGAAAGAAATTCCTCGTTCACACAATTTTCTAACCGTCCAGTTGTCAAGTATTTCTTAGCCACGTCAACCCCTTTCACTCGCATATCGTAAACGCTCTGAGGCGTATAAAATGCGGAATGTGGCGTGATCAAAACCCGATCTCTGATCCATTCCTCTTCGTGATGCCAGGCTTTTATCAATGGCCGTTCCATGTTGCACGGTTCCTCCGGCAAAACGTCCAAGCCTGCCCCGGCGATCTGACCCGATTTTATCGCATCATGGAGCGCGTCGATGTCAACGACTTCTCCACGAGCCGCATTGATCAAAACGAGGCCGGTTTTTGCTTGTGCCAGAATATTGCCATCAATCATATCGCGGGTTTCATCTGTGAGCGGAACATGGAGACTGATAATGTCCGATTCTCTGAACAACGCTTCCAGAGATTCAACCCTGTTTATTCCCAAGGCGAGATCAGAACCATTGGATTTATAGGGATCATAAAACGTCACATCCATCCCAAACGCTTTAGCGCGAAGAGTCATGGCCGTTCCGATGCGGCCTAAACCAACAATCCCTATTTTCGTGACTGACAATCGCTTTGCCAAAGGATGGTTCATTGGTTCCCAGCCTTCCTGAGGTTGTTTTCTGAGCTGGTGGTCGAAACGATTGATGCCTTTCATGAGCGACAACAAAAGCCCCATCGCATGATCAGCGACATCCTGAGTTCCATAGTCAGGGATATTACAAACGGGCATGCCAAAATCCCCCCATTTCTTCAGATCGTAATTATCAAAACCGACTTTGGGGGTGACGATGATCCTGCATTTACTGAGCTTCTGAATTTCATTGTGAGGGAGAGGGTCGGGAATACTGACCAGGCCGTCCGCCTTCGCCCATTGCGCATCTGTCACATTGGCAGGATCGGGGCAGAAAACGCATTCAACATCAGCGCCTGCCGCATTTCGTTCAAACTCATTATTATCAGGCCAACGCATCACCGGCCACAATAAACAAATTGACATTATTTCTCTCCTTGTCCTCGGATCAAGTCTTGACTTGAGTCCTTATTTTAAAAAAAAATGAACTGACTTCCTTTGCAACGCAGAAATATTTCTCTCTGTTTTGTTTGCTATCAAAATAAACGTTGGAAACCCTCAAATTATGACTGATTCCAAAATAATCTGCAACCACTTTAAACCGTCAAAACGCGCCTCAACTGCTCCGAAAAAATTGAGAATTTTTTTTCAAGAATCTGCTAAAAGAGCGTATCGAAATTTCATGTGACCGAACGGTCGAGATTACGATACTGAATCGCTTCAGTGATGTGGGGCGTGTCGATGATTTCGGCTTCGGTGAGATCGGCAATAGTGCGGGCTACTTTCAAAATGCGGTCATAAGCGCGAGCACTCAATCCCATCTTATTCATGGCCGTTTCCAGAATTTTTCGTGCATGGGGAGTGGGTTGGACGTACAATTCGCTTTCCTTGGGAGTCATGTTGGCGTTGTTGCGCGTGTTTGAGTTCGCAAAACGCTCCGTTTGAATGGCGCGCGCCTGGATGATTTTTTCGCGGATGGTCGCCGATGATTCGCCTTTGCGTTGGTCCGACAGTTGGCGGTATTCCACGGCAGGCACGGACAACTGGATGTCGATGCGATCCATCAAAGGGCCTGAAATCTTAGAGCGGTATTTCTGAATCTGCATGGGTGTGCAGTGGCATTCCCTGGGTTGAGCGCTTGCTCCTAACACTCGACTGCCAAAATAGCCACAAGGGCAAGGATTCATCGACGCTAGCAATAAAAAATCGCACGGAAATTCTAACGTCATCGCCGCTCGCGCGATCACGACTCGGTGATCCTCAAGGGGCTGTCTCAGCAGTTCCAACACGCCACGAGGGAATTCCGGCAATTCATCTAAAAATAAGACGCCGTTGTGCGATAAAGAAATTTCACCTGGCACGGGAATACTCCCACCTCCGACCAACCCTGCTGGTGAAATGGTATGATGGGGAGTGCGGAAAGGGCGGGTTGCTAGTAAAGCGGTCTTTTCCGGGAGCAAGCCAGCAATGCTATGAATTTTGGTAGTTTCCAGCGTTTCTTCAAAAGAAGGGTGCGGAAGGATCGAGGCCATCCGGCGAGCGAGCATCGTTTTTCCTGATCCGGGAGGGCCGAGCATCAGCAGATTATGATTCCCCGCCGCCGCCACTTCCATTGCTCGTTTGACATGCTCTTGCCCTTTGACATCCTGAAAGTCTTCTGCGTAAACTTGACTGTGCTGAAAAAGCGCATCAATTGGATAGTCAGTTTGCTCAATTTGAAGATCATTTTTTAAATAACGGACTACCTCCAGCAACGAATCGACAGGAATCCGGGGGAGATCCGCAACCACGGCGGCTTCCGCTTCATTCGCTTTGGGGAGAATCAACCCTTTCATGCCTTGCTCGCGTGCGGCCACCGCAATCGGGAGCACCCCACGAATCGGACGAATGACACCATCCAACGAAAGCTCTCCGACAATCATGTATTCATGCAACACCTCTTCTGGAAAAATCCCCAATGCCCCCAGCAACGCAACAGCAATCGGCAAATCAAAGCCAGAGCCAATTTTCCGTAAATTCGCTGGTGCCAAATTCACAACAATTTTGCGGACAGGCAGGCTGAATCCAGAATTAGTGATCGCCGTCATCACCCGATCCCGACTCTCTCGGATAGAATTGTCCGGCAATCCAACAATGTTGAACACACTCAACCCAAGCGACGCATCGACTTCCACATCAATTGGATGAGCATCAATGCCCAACACCGTCGCAGAATTGGTTTTGGCAATCATAATTGAGAACTGAGCTGATGTTATAAATTTGACGTTTAAACCTGATTTTTCATAGATGGCTTGAATTGAATGAAGACACTCTTGAGAACCCTACCTCACCCCCTCTTCTGATGTAAAGTTAAAAGCCTGTTTTCTTTTTTGGTTGATGCCATTTTTATAGGGAATTACGGTTCATTAGATGATCAATTCAACTTTATCATCACCTTCAAAATAAAGAGGCAGACGCAGAAAATGATCGCTACTCGATCAATTATTTAGTTGATGTTTTTGAAAATTGTGATAAAAAGGCGGAATTGTTGAGTCTTAATATTCAATGAATATTAACGATGAAATACTGATGAATTCATTGCCATTGAAGTTCTTTTCACTTGTTCAAGGAAGATTACGAGGAAAATAATTTTCTAATAGGAATAACTTTTTTAGGAGTCATTATGGTTGATAAATCAATATTAAAGGAGCACTGGAAACAATCCAGTAAACTCCTTTATATAGTCCTTGGCATTTGGTTTTTCTTTGCCTATTTCATTCATTTCTTTGTGGGGGCGTTAAATACCGTATCTTTATTCGGATTTCCTCTCGGCTATTACATGGCCGCTCAAGGCTCACTTTTTTCTTTTGTGCTGTTAGTCTTCTGGTTTGCGTATAGGCAAAATGCCATCGATGAAAGCCTTGGATTGGCTGAAAATCAGGAAGGAGGTAACTGATGGATGCGAAAAAATCTGGTGAATTTAAAAAGACTTTAAATAAGGTATATGGCCTTTATGCGGGTGGCTTTTTGCTCTTTGTGTTTATTATGGCTCTGCTGGATAATTTCGGTGCCTCTGAAAATGTCATTAGTTATGGGTTCGTATTTTTTACGATTGCGATCTATGCGAGCATTGGTGTTATCTCTCGGACGGCTCAAGTAGGAGAGTATTATGTCGCCGGACGCCAGGTTCCTGCCGTTTACAACGGGATGGCTACAGGTGCTGACTGGATGAGTGGCGCTTCCTTCGTGGCAATGGCGGGAGGCATTTTCTTTACTGGTTATGGTTACACGGCTTTGTTAATTGGTTGGACAGGAGGTTATGTGCTCGTAGCGGCCCTATTGGCGCCTTATCTCAGAAAATTTGGAGCATACACCGTCCCCGATTTTCTGGGGGCGCGGTATGGGGGGAATGTGACTCGCGTCTTAGGAGTCGTGGTTTTGTTCGTCTGTTCATTCACTTATGTGACCTCGCAAATTAACGCGACAGGCACAATTGCCTCTCGTGCATTTGGGATCCCTTTTGAATTTGCGGTATACCTCGGTCTTGCCGGGATTCTGTTGTGCTCCATGTTAGGGGGGATGCGTGCCGTAACCTGGACTCAGGTAGCTCAGTATATTGTCCTGATCTTTGCTTATATCATGCCGGTTGTATGGCTTTCTATCATTTGGGGATATGGACCTTTTCCACAATTCTCCTATGGTGGTTTGATGCAAGATATCTTGCGAATGGAAAATGAATATGGCCTAGGCACATCGAGTTATGAAACCGCAAAATCGACCTTCAAAGGAGTCAAGGCGATCACGTCTGCGCACTGGGTAGCAGGAACGTCAGGGGTGGATCTTTGGAAATTTTCGACATTGGTCTTTTGCTTGATGGCGGGTACGGCTTCATTGCCTCATGTCTTGATGCGTTTTTTCACGACACCATCCGTTAAAGAAGCCCGTGTTTCTGTGGCATGGTCTTTATTCTTCATCTTTTTGCTTTATTTCACAGCACCCGCTTTAGCAACTTTTGCTAAATTCAACTTCCTGAAAAACTTAGTCGGTATGAAAGCGTCTGTCCTTGAGGGGCTCAACTGGTTTGCACGCTGGAAGGATGCCCAGTTCGCTGACTTTATCGATCTCAATAGTGACGGCCTTGTTAATCTGGGCGAATTGATGATTCGCGCCGATGTCGTGGTACTCGCAACGCCAGAAATGGCGGGACTCCCCTACTGGGTATCCGGGTTGGTCGCTGCTGGCGGTCTTGCGGCCGCTCTTTCAACCGCGGATGGTCTCTTGTTGGCCATTGCAAATGCGTTATCACATGATGTTTATGGCAAAATTATAAACCCTGATGCTTCTGTTAAAAAACGCCTCAC
>WASW01079124.1_pt1 | contig 32149 bp, 32 predicted proteins | sample 5698521 | NCBI WGS metagenome assembly WASW01 (sample SAMN11175560, study PRJNA528189) | sponge metagenome | isolation source: marine sponge | host: Leucetta | place: Antarctica: Western Antarctic Peninsula, King George Island | collected 2013-01
ACGCGCTTTTCCAGTATGGGGTATGCTTTGCCGGGGTCTGTTGTGGCGGTGGGAGCTTTGTTGCCGTTGGCAATCGTGGATCAATGGCTCAATATTTTTTCTGAAAATTGGCTGGGTCACGGCCTGGGTCTGGTTTTCACTGGTTCGCTGCTGGGTCTGGTTTTTGCCTACACCGTGCGGTTTTTAGCCGTTTCTTTTAATCCGGTGGATGCCAATTTATCGGCAATCGCTCCCACGATGGACATGGTTGCTTATTCACTTGGCGCCAGCCGTAGAGGGGTTTTGTGGAAGATTCATTTTCCTTTGATCAAAAGTGGCTTGATGACAGGGTTCATTATCGCTTTTGTTGATGTCATGAAAGAAATGCCCGCCACTCTGCTCCTGCGACCCTTTGGATTCAACACGCTGGCGACCCGAATTTGGGAATTGACAGCGGAATCTTATTGGGAAGAGGCCGCGCTTCCCGCGCTGACCATTGTCGGAGTGGCCGTGATTCCTGTGTTATTATTGATCAAATTTGGCAAATCAAACATAAAACCACTATGACCTTTTAAGCAAAACTGCAAGTGAGTGAAACAATCCTAGAGTGCCAGGCGATCAACAAACAATTTGGGTCGATCATGGCTGTTAGAAATTTGAGTTTGCATCTCCAACAGAGTGAATATTTAGCAATTCTCGGCCCTTCTGGTTGTGGAAAATCAACGGCTTTACGGATGATTGCTGGGTTTGAAACAGTCGATTCCGGAAAAATTCTTTTGCAAAACAAAGTAGTTTCTCAACCAGGCTATATGCTCCCTCCGCAAAGCCGGGCATTCGGGATGGTTTTTCAGGATATCGCCTTGTTTCCCCATTTGAATATCTCTCAAAATATCACCTTTGGTCTCAAAGGCAGCAAAGGCGCTATTCAAAAACGCCTGGAACAGATGCTCGATTTGATTGGTTTGGAGAATATTGCTTCAAAAATGCCTCATACGATTTCTGGAGGAGAGCAGCAACGGGTCGCCATTGCTCGTGCGCTGGCTCCTTCTCCCAAATTGATTTTAATGGATGAACCTTTCAGCAGTCTAGATTATCAACTGCGGGTTCAACTGAGACAAGACGTGCGAAACATGCTCCGCCAGGAAAATGTGAGTACGATTTTGGTCACTCATGATCAGGACGAAGCGTTTGTTTTTGCAGATCGGATGCTTGTGATCAATCAAGGGGAAGTGATTCAAGCAGGAACTCCCAGTGAAATCTATCACCATCCGCAAAGCCCCTGGGTGGCCGCTTTTGTCGGAGAAGCTAATTTTTTACCCTACGCATTTGGGAAAGCCTTTTTTAGCCCTCAGAGCACATTTGAGGATTTGACAGAAAATGCGGCTCATGATTCGAGCCAACTGATGGTGCGCCCAGAAGATATGACGGTTGAACAAGCCACTCCTGAAGAAGCGCATGGCGTGATCCGTTACATCGATTTTTCAGGCAATCAACAATTCCTCAAAATTGAACTTTTCCCGGATAGCTTGATTCAAGTTTGTGTTTCTTCAAAGGAAACTTGGCGGCCTGAAGATCATGTTTGCGTTGACATCCACCATTATCTCCTTTTTCCTCTTTGAAATTGAAATCCGCCTTCAAGAACGAGGATAAGTTTGGAAAGCAACAGCCAATGATGGAATTACAAATATTCAACAAACTCACCGATATTTCCAAAGCGGATTGGTCGGAATTGATTGGCCAGGATTTCCCGTTTTCAGAATACGAGTATCTCCTTTCGATGGAAGACGGAGGGTGTGTGGGCAATAAATCCGGTTGGGTTCCTTGTTATTTGACGCTCTGGGAGGAAAAAAAATTGCTGGGCGCCATTTACCTTTATGTCAAAAATAACAGTTATGGTGAATATATTTTTGATTGGGGCTGGGCCAATGCTTACATGCAACACGGGGAGAGTTATTATCCCAAACTGGTTTCTGCCGTTCCATTCACTCCCGCAACCGGGAATAAAATTTTAATCCATCCTGAAGCGGATCGTAAAAAAGTCAGTGCGCTCCTGTTAAAAACAGGGGTGGATTTGATGGCAAAATGGCAATGCAGTTCTTTACATTTTTTATTCATCCCCCTGAGCGAAGTTCCTATTTTTGAGGAAGCCGGTTTTTTAGTGCGACACAGCACACAGTATCATTGGAAAAACCGAGATTATCCAGATTTTGAGACATTTCTCAATACCTTAAAAGGCAAACGGCGCAAAGAAATTCTAAGGGAGCGTCGTAAAATCAAAGAGCAGGAGATTGAAATTCAGGTCTTGACAGGCGATGATTTGGCGGTCGAGCATAGTCATATTATGTACGAATTTTACTTGTCCACCATCTATAAAATGGGCGCGATTGACTATCTTTCTTTGGAATTTTTTGAGCGGGTTTTCCGAAAAATGAAGGATCAGATTGTTTTGGTGCTGGCCAAATCAAACGATAAATGGGTCGCGGGGTCGCTCAATTACCATAAAGGCAAAGGGCTTTATGGGAGGTATTGGGGCTGCTTGGAAGAGTTCAAAAACCTTCATTTTGAGTTGTGTTATTATCAAACGATTGAATATGCGATTGCTCATCAAATTCAATTGTTTGAAGCAGGGGCGCAGGGGAAGCATAAAGTTCAGAGAGGGTTTTTACAAGAAATCACCTACAGCGCTCATTGGATTCGCCATGATGGTTTCCGTGGGGCGATTTCAGATTTTATTGAACAGGAAAAAAATGATATTTCCGACAGCATCGAATATGGCAAATCACATCAGCCTTACAAACCGGAATGTCCTGAAATATGAGCGATGAGGGAACCTGATTGGGCAAGGGTGATCATTGCGGAACAATCCTGATTTCCTCCTTGAAACTTCCGAAAATCAAAGCAGACGGTTTTTTTTCCAGTTCTATTGCCACCTGAGTCCAAGTTTGAACAAGTATCTGGACGTCCGCCAACACTTCTTTGAAATCTTCAATGGTTGCTGAAAAATCAGCCTCTTCCGTAGTTTGATTCAAGTTTTTTACGAGCTTTTGTATTTCCTGAAGCGTCGTGTTGATGGACTGTGGCACCGATTGTAATTCTTTTTTGCTGGTCTGATGGTTCAAATTGTCAATCAACTGATCGATTTTCGTGGCAGTTTGATTCAAACTAGCAACAAATTTGTCTGTTTCACCGGCTGTTTCATTTAAGGTATTCACGAATTGATTCACGTTATCGGTTGCTTGATTCAAATTAGCGACAAATTGATCCATCTTCGACCCCGTTTGGTTCAAGTTGGTGACAAACTGATCAGCCTTGGTTGCCGTCTGCTCTAGGTTTTCAACAAGTTGCCCCACGTTTGTGACCGTTTTCCCAACCCCTTCAACAATTTGCTCCTGCTCTATCCGAGTCATCAAACGATTGGCCGTTTGCATGGTTTTCCCAACCCCTTGAACAACCTGTTCCTCTTCAAACTGTTCCAGCAAACGATTCACATGAATGATGGTTTGTCCCAAATTTCCAATGACTTTTTCTTGTTCGATTGTGCCCAGCAAGCCGTTGAAAGCATTGGTGGCATGATCCATTTTGCTCATCAAAGCCACTATTTGATCTTTGCGGAGATTGAAAAACTCGTTGGCATTGCTCACTAACTGATTGGATTGTGCGGCCATCTGCTGAAAATCAGTACTGGTCTGATTGAAATCTTGAATAATCGCATCAGATTTACTGGCAATATTGCCGGTAATGCTCTCTACATCTGATAAGATATTCTCCAAACTCTCTAGGTTGGAGCCTTCGAGTATTTTCCGAATGTCTTCGATGGCGATGTTGAGATTGCTCAGCATCGGGCCAATCGCGTCTTCGACAGCGGCAAAAGTAGATTTGCTTGAAGGAATAATCGGAAATTCTTCTCCTGGCTTTGCTTTCAGAGATTCCGCTTCCTCACTCCCTCCGGTAATTTCAATATATTCAAGCCCGGTAATGCCCTCAGGGGTCAGCACCAATTCCGAATCAACCTTGATCGGAGTGCCACGTTTGATGATCAAACGTAACTCGACTTGATTTGAATTATTGGGGTTGATGCGGATTTTTTCCACCTGTCCAATACTCACCCCTTTGTATTTGACAGGAGAGTTTTGTGAGAGTCCTGAAACGGATTCCTCCAGATAAGCAAGGTAGGTATCGGTCTCTTCGCGGATGGCGGTACTGCCGAGCCATGTTATAAATGCAATCGCTCCCAACGATAAGAAGATCACAAACATTCCCACTAAAATATTTTTACTTTTTGGTGTCATGGATTGGCCATCAGTTAATGTTTGAATTTACCACGGCGGTTAAAAAAATCTGAAACCCAGGGTTTTTCGGAATCTTTCAGGAGGTGAGGGTCGCCTTCCGCCAGTATATTGCCTCGCCCCAACATAATCACCCTTTGAGCTATTTTAAAAAGGCTTTGTAACTCATGAGTCACAATGACAAATGTGATCCCCAAAGTCCGGTTCAACTCTAAAATCAAATCATCCAATTCGTCTGCGGTGATTGGATCCAAACCAGCGCTGGGTTCATCCAACAAGAGAATTTTAGGATCCAACGCCATCGCTCTTGCCACCCCTGCCCGTTTTTTCATCCCTCCACTGATTTCATGAGGGTAGTACCCTTCAAATCCTCCTAACCCGACCATCCCCAATTTAACCCGGGAAATTGCTTCTACCGTCTCTTTGTCTAGCTTTGTATATTTGAATAAAGGAATGGCTATATTGTCCAGCAAAGTGAGCGAGCTGAACAACGCACCGGATTGAAACATGAAGCCGACGGGTCTCATGGCCGCCTGCAAAGACTCCTCATGAAGGAACGTGACATCCGTGCCTTCGATGAGGATCTGCCCACTGCTTGGTGTGAGCAACCGACTCAGGTGTTTGAGGAGAGTGCTCTTCCCACAACCACTGCCTCCCAGGATCACAAAAATTTCTCCTTTTCTGATCTCAAAGGTCACTTGATTGTGAATCACTCTCGTCCCAAATTTGGTGGTCAATTGGTTGACTTCAATGACACTCATCTTAAATCTTTCGCTTCATTCACTAGAATTCTAAATACCAACTATGGTAAAGATGATTGAAAAAATAGCATCTGCGATAATCACCAGAAAAATAGAAGTGACCACCGAAGAGGTCGTTTGCTGACCGACGCTCCCTGCGCCGCTCGTCACCAACATCCCTCGGTAACATCCCACAATACTGATGATCGCTGCAAAAATAAAGCATTTTCCCAATCCCAGAATCATGTGTGTGATCGCCACTTTTTCTTGTAATCTCAAAATAAAGGTCATGAAAGGGATATCCAATTTCCAGTTGGCAATCACCGCTCCTCCAAGCAGCCCCATCATGTCGGCAAAGAAAACCAGGAGAGGCAAGGCAATCAATAAAGCCCAAAATTTAGGAGAAATCAAATACTCCGTCAAATCGAGGCCGATGACTCGCATCGCATCGACTTCTTCAGAAACCTGCATGGTGCCAATTTCTGCGGTAAAGGCCGCACCGGATCTGCCGGCAATTAAAATCGAAGTGATCAAAGGAGCCAATTCTCGCAACATTGAAATCGAGACCAGTTCTACTACAAAAATATTTGCGCCGAATTGCGCCAATTGATCCGCAGATTGAAAAGCAATGATCATCCCAAGCAATAAAGAAATCAATCCGACAATCGGGAGTGCATTCACCCCAGTGGCTTCCAAATAATAAAAAGTATCCGACCAACGAATTTTATCTGGGCGCACCGATTGTTTGGCAAGAATGGTGGTTGTTTTTCCTAAAAACTCTAAAAATCCGAGGCTGTCTTTAAAATACCAGCGAGTTTCCTGGCCGACTTCTTCGAAAAACCCGAGTTCTTGGGGAGGAGGGCCGGAGGTTCCGGCCATATCTTCTATATTCACAAAAGCCAATAAATGGGACAAATTCGGGTCTACATTTTCAAAATGAACCTCGATTTTATCAGTTTGACATTGTTCCATACAACGAACCAGTGCCCCCACTCCTGACATGTCCAGATGGTGAACTCTTGAAAAATTCAATACGAGGCTTTCCCCTGAAGGGTTTGACAAGACCGTGTTCATTTGGACAAGAAATTCTGGAATGGTTTCCAGGCTCATTTTTTCAGGTAGCTCAATTTGCATAAACCTCACTCAGCAGGGGAGTAATTGAATTTAAGATTTCAAGAGGTTGGGAGGAGTGCCAATATTCCATCAATCCTCCTCCACATAAACTTTAAAACCCGCTTCTTGAAGTCCTCTGAGGCGAGGGTCAGCTTTGGCTTTAGCCCCTTGACACTGGTCGCAACGACAATCCATATGATGGGTTTTTTGGAATGGTTTCAATTTAAGTTTCCTCAAATCTTTTCCGTCTTCAGTCATTTCTATTAACATTTTTTCAATTTGTTTCAATGCCAGTTGAATTACAATGTCTTGTTCTTTGGGAGAACGAAAACCAAACATATGGAACCTCCGCGATACTGATCAACTTAACAGATCAAGCCTTTTTGCAAAAAAAATTGTAAAAAATCAAGTGATGATGATATGATGTTCTATAATTTAGATGAGCAAAAATACAGGAATAAGAATACTCTCCTGCACAATTTATTCGATATTTTTTTTGTAAAACACCCAATCAGGCACGTTTCAGTCTCAATCTTGCTCTCCAACCTTATCTTTGTAGAAAGTGAATATGAAATCTCTCAGTAGTATCAAAATTTTGGTTATCTGTGTCGTTGGAGTTGTCGTGCTTTATTCTGCGACGGCTTTTGTGATTGATCAAACCGAATACGCCGTAAAAATTCGTTTGGGAGATCCCGTCACTATTTATAAAGAGCCTGGGTTGCATTTTAGAATCCCTTTCATCACGGAAATCTTTGCAGTCGATAATCGTTTGCTGACCTATGATGCGGACGCCGCGCCTATTTTTACCAAAGATAAAAAAGAAATGTTTGTGGACAATTATGCCAAGTGGAAAGTAGTCGATCCTTTAAAGTTTTATCAATCCATGCGGAGTACCTCACAGGCACAAGCCCGGTTGGATGATATTATTTATTCTCAAGTACGGCAAGTTCTTGGTCAGTATACTCTGACTGAAATTGTCTCAGGAAGCGACCATAGCGGAACGTTTGATCCTGATAAAAAAGCGGTTGCTATCGATGCCGAAGCGATCAATAAACGAAAAAGTATCCTGAAGAAAATCACAGAAAATGCTCAAAAAGAAGCCAGCTCGTTTGGGATTGAAGTCGTCGATGTTCGTATCAAAAGAGCCGATTTGCCTCCAGCCAACAGCAAGGCCGTCTATGGCCGGATGGAGGCGGAACGTCGTCGGGATGCCAAACGTTACCGCTCTGAAGGAGAAGAACAATCCTTAGCCATTCGCTCTGCCGCAGATCGAGACCGCGTCAAGTTTCTTGCTGAAGCAGAAAAAGAATCCGAAGAGATCCGCGGAAATGCCGATGCCACCGCTCTGACGATTTATGCGGAAGCTTACGGAAAAGACGCTGATTTTTTCAAGTTCCAACGTTCGCATGATGCGTATCGAAAATCTCTCAAGGAAGGCACCACGCTTTTGTTGAGCAGTGAACGTCAGTTTTTTGAAGACTTAAAATAAGTGCCCTCCTCCGGCCTTTTGAGGGGCCGGATTTTCCTACTTCAATAAATCGTCCAATGTCTCTGGAAGATTTTCCACAAAGGATTCCATACTCCCGCCAATCTTCATTTTTAAAGTGCCTGCGAGCACAATCGTCGGAGTGGATCGGACGCCATAGCCATTTGCTTTTTGCTCTCCGTCTCTAATCAGTTTCGTGATTTCTTGATTTTGCGCGTCACGTCTATACTCATCTCCGATTCCCAAAGACCGTGCAAGATAATTGATGATTCCTGGATCAAAAACATCCACACCATGTTTAAATTTCGCATCAAAGATCGCTTGTTTCACTTCGTCTGCTTTTCCCAGAGATTGAGCGATATAATACAACCGTAGCGGCGCATCTGCTTGTCCTTGAAATAAAATCGGAACATCAATAAACTCTACCTGATCTTTGTATTTTTCTCTCATTTCCTGAGAAAGTGAGTTAAAATTGTTACAGTGCGGGCAGCCAAAATTGAGGAACTCTTCAAAAACAACTTTCTCTAAACTATTTTTCTTCGGAATCCCTTTCAACGCATCATAATTTCCACGAACTTTTTCTTGAGCTTCCGCATAAGAAAGGGTCAAGAAAATAGACAGAATCAACAACAGGTTTCTCATATCAATATTCTCCTTTTAAATGAAGTAATCTATAAAGCTTTGTTCAAAAAAATAGATGATAACAGACAACCCGTCTTACGGAGAAAACTTTGCTTTATCCTCGATAACGGGTTGATGGTGGCAGGAATAAAAGGATACGTTAATCATCAGAAAAAGCAAGTTGGCCAAAGCGACAATGGGATTCTACGGGAGACCTTTCTTGAATCTTATCGATCAAAGGCCCTCCCTTCAATTCTTTCAAGCGTCATCATCTCGGTGGACCGTGTCCATTGCAAAAGCCGGGAGGCAGACGGCGATATATTCGGCACCTTCCGGGTGTGGGGTGCTGTATTGAACCCATTCGCCTTTTTCTGCGATAATGGCTTGCCCTGCGCTTATTTGGTAAATTTCTTTTTTAGTCGTGACCGTCAATGCTCCTTTCAAGACGAGTGTGTATTCATCAAATTCAGGGGTTTGTCCGGGTTCTATCCAACCGGAGGGGCTGGTCATTTTTGCAAGACTGAGCTGTTCATGATTGGAATTCACTCGGCCAATATGTTCTTCAATGATTTTTGGTTTGGTACCTGCTGCTTTGATGATAGATGGGGATTTGATTACGATTGCCATGAGACTCCTGAGATGGTGTATTTTAAAAAAGATTAAGTATGCGATCTTGGATCTAAACGTTCTTCTATCAAAATTTACTTGAAAATAAAACAGAACTAAAAGATATTACTCCACATTCACAATGAGGGAGGAGAAAAGATGGTCTCAGTAGAGTTCTTTTTTGATTGTTCCAGTCCGTGGACATATCTGGGATTTGTCGGAATTCAACCACTGGCTGAAGAGTTGGGGGTCAGGATTGAGTGGAAACCGATTCTGGTTGGGGGAATCTTTAATACGATCAACCCCAGTGTCTATCAATCTCGGGAAAATCCAGTGATGCCGAAAGCCAACTATCTGCACAAAGACCTGGCAGACTGGGCCAATCATTATGAAATCAAAATCAAAATGCCACCTACCGCCTTTCCGGTCAACAGTGTCAAAGCGATGCGAGGGTGTTTTATTGCTGAAAAACAAGGGAAATTGGTGTCTTATGCAAAAGCCGTGTTTGAAGCCTACTGGGGAGAAGATCAGGATATCTCGCAAGAGGCGATTTTGAAACAAATCTGTCAACAAGTCGGACTGGAGACAGAACCGTTTTTTCAAGGAATCGCGGTTCAGGAAATCAAGGAGCGGCTCAAGAGTAATACTCAGGAGGTGATGGATCGGGGCGGTTTTGGTTCGCCCACTATTTTTGTGAATCGAGTGGATATGTATTTTGGCAATGATCGCTTGCCTCTCATTCGTCAAGCGATTGTGCGAATCCAGGAGCAAGCAGGCTTGTAAATTTTTATAAATTGATTAACTTTTTTAGGAGAAACAGAATGGAGATTAAGAATAAATTTGCTCTTGTCACCGGAGGAGCGTCAGGTTTGGGGGCCGCTTGTGTGGAACTTTTGCTGGCAGAAGGCGCCAGTGGCGTTGCGATTTTTGATTACAATGAAGCAACCGGCAAGGTGATTTCAGCAGAACTGGGAGAGCGTGTTCTTTTTGTCAAAACAGATGTGTCCAATGATGAACAAGTGAAATCCGGTGTGGAGCGCGTCATCGAAAAATTTGGTTCTCTGCACATTGTGATCAATTGTGCGGGAATCGGAACCCCAGCTAAAGTCCTCAGCCAAAAGAGAGGAATGATGGCTTTTGATTCATTTGCAAAAGTGATCAATATTAACTTAATCGGCACCATGAATGTCATCCGTCACACGGCCGATAAAATGTTCCACAATGAAGCAACCAACGAAGATGGCGAAAAAGGGGTGGTGATCAATACGGCTTCTGTCGCGGCCTACGATGGGCAAATCGGACAAGCCGCCTACTCAGCTTCCAAAGGTGGGCTTGTTGGCATGACGCTCCCGATTGCGAGAGAATTTGCCGGTTATGGTATGCGCGTCATGACCATTGCTCCCGGACTTTTCCATACACCGATGATGGACGGTTTGCCAGAAAAAGCACGAGAAGCTCTGGCCGCCAGTACGCCTTTCCCAAAAAGATTGGGACGCGCCGATGAATATGCGGCATTGGCAAAAAGTATTATTGAAAATACGATGCTCAGTGGCGAAACCATCCGTTTGGACGGGGCGGTTCGCTTGGCCTAATCCCTCAAAAAAATTTGAAAATGCGAAGGGCGGAAACCCCAATAATCTTCATGTGACTTTGGAGATTGCGGGGCAACCGATCCCTGCTCAGTTTGCTTCCTCGATCATGGTTTTGGCAATCACTTTCAAGGCGAGGGTTTCTTCGGTGCCTTCGAAGATAGAAAGCACACGAGAATCCACAAAATATCGACTGACTGCTGTTTCTTCGGCATAGCCCAATCCTCCGTGAATTTGCATCGCTTCTCGGCAAATCCACTCTGAGGATTTACACGCAAATAATTTCACCATACTGGCTTCCATCTGGCCTTTACCGGAATCCATCAAGCGCCCGACAGAGTAAGTGAACTGTCGGGAAGCCATCAGCAGGCAAGCCATTTTCGCTAATTTGACCAAAGTCAATTGATAATCGGAAAGCGGTTTTCCAAAAATAGTGCGTTTTTTCGCGTATCTCAATGCTTGTTCGTAGGCCGCTTGCATCAAACCATTGGCTCTGGCCGCGGTTTGGATTCTGCCTCCAGAAAAACCGGCCATCGTGAAATAAAACCCTTTCCCTTCTCCATTTTCTTCTCCAATCAATCCGAAATCTGGAACAAAATAGTTGTCAAAAAAAACATTGAATGAGTGCATGCCACGATAACCAAGGGTTGGAATCGCTTTCCCACTGATGGAGCCCCCGTTTTGTTGAATGTGTTCAAATTCATGTCCGTCGCTGCTAGGTTTTTCTACCATAAAAAGGCTCAAGCCTTTATACCCCAAACTCAGATCAGGGTTTGTCCTGGCCAAAGTCAATAAAACCCCTGCTTTGCCACCAAAGGTGCACCATGTTTTTTCTCCTTGCAGGAGCCAGCCTCCCTGCGTTTTTGTCGCTTTTAATTTGACGGAAGCCACATCCGAGCCATAATCCGGTTCTGTAATCGCAATAGCACAGAGCGGATCACCGGCCGCCAATTTGGGCAACCAGGCTTGTTTTTGAGCTTCGCTGCCTCCTTTCAGTAACGATTTTGCCATGATTTCTGGCCGAGTGATCAAACTGCCAGCCGCGCCCAGCGATGCGCGGGAAAGTTCTTCAGTGACGACGATCATCCCCAAGTTGTCTTCTTGATCATCCGGTTGAATCCCTTCGTACCTCAGCGGGATGGAAAGCCCAAAACAACCCAATTCGATCAAGGGATTGATGATCTCGTCCGGGATGATTAAATCTTTGCGATGGATCTCTTCGGCACGGGGGATGACCACTTTTTCAGCAAACTTTCTAAAACTGTCCACCATGATGGTTTTCTCTTCATCTAAAAGAGGGTTTCCGGTTTTTCCATCGAGTTCGAGCAAGGCTTTTCCGAGGGTTTCTAAATGCTGTGTGGCCAAATACGGATCACAAAAACCTTCCACCTCCTGCAAAAAGAGAGAGGCGCTCAAAAGCTCTGAGGAAATCCCATAATCTGCTTTTCTGAGAGAAAGTCGGCTGCGAATGGTTTGCAGAATTTCAGCACAAAAAATGAACGCGAGTTGCTCTTCCAAGATCAAAGCTGTCGGAGAAGTGGTTGTTTTTTCTCGAACTCTTTGCACATATTCCAACAAAAATTCAGCCCCTGTGATTTCGGCAGTTGACAAGGCCAATTCATAACTCACAAGCTGATAACCATCGAGCTTGGCTGTGGAAATTCTCCCCTTGTCCAGACAATTTTTCTTGATAAAACTCCAACAGGATTGTAATAGAGCGCGCGCTTTTTTCAGGGCTTTTTGAGCGTCTTCGAGTGGTGGTGTGATGGCCATCTATTATTTCCTAATCAATGGTAGGCTAGAGAAATGCGGAAACGTTCCGTCAGAGAAAAAAAAGACGATGCTAGGCGATAATTTGCTCATCATGCAATTTGCCGATTTCACTGTCAGAAAGCCCCAATTCGAGAGACAACACTTCATCTGTATTGGCACCAAGCTGTGGGGCTGGAGTCGGTTTGATTCGAGGAATCTCTGAAAAATCAGCGGGATATCCGGGAACAAGGTATTCTCCAATTCCAGGTTGATTGATCTTATTGAAGAGCGGGTTTTGAGGAGAACATTCTGGGTCGGTTTCGACAAACTCTTGAAAGGTTTGATAAGGCCCCCAACAGACCCCATTGGCTTCAAAAGATTTCCCGATCTCTGCCAAATCGTGATTCTTGACCCACGGATCAATCAGCTCAGCAATGGATTCTCGTGCGATAAAACGCTGCCCTTCTTCTTTGAAATCCAAATCCAGTCGCAGGCTCAATCCTGCCATTGCTTCCGTCAAATGGGTGGCCCGACACAGACCTGTCCATTGCCTCATTGTGATGGCAATGATCATGATGCGTTTCCCATCCTTTGTTTTGAAATCTTTCCCAAAGGCGCCATACATGTAATTGCCGTATCGTTCACGATCTTCTTTGTTGATCATCACTTCTCCAATGAATCCCAAATTCCCCAAGGTGGCCATCGCCACATCCGCTAAAGGAAGTTTGATCAACTGTCCTTGTCCGGTGAGCCGTCTGTGCCGTTCGGCGGCCAGCAGCCCGACAGCGCTCATTTGACCGGTGATCACATCCCAAGCAGGGAGCAAATGATTGACGGGTTCTGAGCCTTCAATCCCCGTTGCGGTTGGAAAGCCAACCATCGGATTGACCGTATAATCAACTTGGGAACCGCCGTGCCGATCCCCTTTCACATTGAGCATGATCAAATCGGAGCGGTGTTTTTTTAGGTTTTCATAATCCAACCAGCCTCTTGTTGGGAAATTGGTTAAAAACAAACCATTGTTTTCTCCCGGCAAACAAATCAATTCTGTCAGAATTTCCTGGCCTTTGGGGGTACGGAAATCAACGGCAATGGATCGCTTTCCTTTATTCAAACCCGCCCAATAAAGACTTTGGCCGTCTTTAGTGACAGGCCAGCGTTTATAATCTAACCCGCCGCCAGGGAGATCAAACCGAATCACCTCGGCTCCCAGTAAAGCCAACGTCATTCCTCCTGAGGGTGCTGCCACAAAGGCAGAACCTTCCACGACTCTCATTCCATTTAAAATTCCATTCATGGTTACCGTTTCATTTGTTTCAAGCCATCAAAGCCATCAAAGCCATCAATTCCCAATCCAGCACTTTAGTTTCTTGATCACTCTCTTGAGTTTGTTCTTCCCGATTGACATAGACTTCGGCGTGAAGCTCCACCAATCCTCCGTTCTTTTCAAGAGGGTGTTTTTGAACGAGAGTCACTTCGGTGCGTAAAATATCCCCTTCAAAGACGGGGGCGGTATGCTCACAACTTTTCCAAGCCATCACCGTGACAAGATTGGGAAGCGCTCTGACAATTTGAGCCGCAGCCATCGCAATCGTGTGGCCTCCATAAACCAGGCGTTTATTGTAAGTGCTGGCGCCGGCATCGGTATGGGTCATCGCCATATTCAATGTCATCCGTGCCAGTTCTGGCGCTGAAGTAATAGTATCCCTGGCGCCGATTTTATAAGTTGTCTTTTCTTCGACTTGAGCAAAATGCTTTCCAGAGATTTTTTTTTGAAAGGCAGCCAATTTCCAGTGAGGAGGAACCGCTTTTTTGATGGCATTTATATCGATTTCGGAAGGGATCGAGTCGAAAGAATCTTGATGCCCTGTGTCAGCATTCGGATCACGGCAAGGAATCATCGGACACCTCCAGAAGAACATCACTTCTTCTTCGTGTTGATTGAGGACTTGAATTTCGAGAACCACCATCCCCGTGGCAGGGCGCCCTTCCTTTTTCTTATTTTGGCGGAGAGCAATCACTTTGGTCGTGGTGGTGAGAGTATCCCCGATAAAAACCGGTTTTTTAAAGGCCATTCCCCGATAAAATAAATTCCCTTTGACATTCTGAGAAGCATAGGTTGTTTGACCAACAGCCAGGTTATAAAGGAGGTGTGGGTTGACAAGCAGGCGCTTGCTGTCGAGAATTTGTTTGCAAAGTTCTTGATCCAATGGCAGTCGTAAGCGATCGGCAAATAGGCTCTGATGGATGGCCGCATGTCCGGCAGTGATGGTCACGGAAGGCGCTTGCTCCATCATTTGTTGATGCGTATAGTCTTCAAAAAAAGGGCCGACAACCTCAATTATTTTGTTTGTCATTTTCGCGCTATTTTCAATTCAAAAAGAAATCAATCAATCGGAATGATGCTCAGATTCGGAGTAAGATTTTCAACCTAAACGGATCTCTTGAAAATTTCAAATTTATCTTAAAATCTCGATAAAATTCCGCAATCGCACCGCCTTCCGTGCAGATTTTTCTTGCAAAATTTGTTAAAATCACGAATCTTTACAGAAGTTTTAAATGATGATTCATGAGTTCCAAACATACTTTAATGGAGCCTTAAAAAATGAAAAAGGAGGAAAAGTTATTATGGTAGGAATTACCTCTTTTGGTGGTTATATACCGCGGTTGCGGTTAGCATGTAAAGCAATTGTAGAAGCACATTTCTGGGCAGATCCATCACTTCGTGGCAAAGCCAAGGCCGAACGTTCAATGTGCAATTGGGATGAAGATTCTGTCACAATGGGAGTCGAGGCGGCACGAGGTTGTCTTGCTCCGATTGGCCTGAAATCGCCGGAAGCGATTTACTTTGCATCAACAAGCATGCCATTTGTTGATCGGCAGAATGCCGGGATTATTGTGGAAGCCTTGAGCTTAGGACAAGACCTTGCGTCGCTCGATGTCACTTCTTCCCAACGGGCAGGAACCTCGGCCTTGATACAGGCTTTGGCGGCTGTCAAAGGAGGGACTTACCAGAACGCCTTGGTCGTTGCCTCAGACCATCGTAAAGCCAAACCAGCCAGTCCTCAGGAATTGGCATTTGGAGATGGAGCGGCCGCAGTCACGGTTGGAACAGAGAATGTGATCCTTGAATATTTAGGAGGGCATTCCACAACCGTTGATTTTGTTGATCATTTTAGAGCGGAGGGGCAAGAATTTGATTATAACTGGGAAGAGCGCTGGATTCGTGATGAAGGGTACAAAAAGATTGTTCCTCCGGCGGTCAATCAAGCTCTGGCAAAAACAAATCTTCCGGCAGAGGCCATCGATCATTTTATTTTGCCCAGTACCATCGGGAGAGCCGTCAACACTGCCGCCAAAGTAGTAGGCATTTCAAACGACGCGATTGAGGACAATTTGGCTCAAGTTTGCGGAGATGCTGGGGTCGCTCATTCTTTGATCATGTTGTTGCACACGATTGAAGGAGATGTAAAGCCAGGGCAATTGATCATGGTTGCTAGTTTTGGTCAAGGCTGTGATGTGTTGATTTTTCGAGTGACGGATAATTTGGCAAAATTGACCCAACCAAACGGCATTCGAGGGGCATTGGCCAATCGCCAGGAAGAAACGAATTATCATCGCTTCCTCGCTTTCAACGGGTTGATCAACAAAGAATATGGGATGCGTGCTGAGCGGGATAACAAAACAGCGTTGACAACGCTTTATCGCAAACGGGAGATGATCCTGGGGTTGGTCGGGGGGAAATGTCGCAAATGTGAGACACCCCAGTTTCCCCAACAGGATATCTGTGTCAATCCGGCATGCGCATCGGCACACACGCAAGATCCTTACAGCTTTGTCAACGAAACCGCCAAAATTCAAAGTTGGTCAGCCGATTATTTAACTTATACCGTCGATCCTCCGTCCCATTATGGGATGATAGTGTTTGACAAGGGAGGCCGATTCATGACAGATTTTACAGATGTCGCAGTGGGTGAAATTGATGTCGGAACAGCAGTGAGAATGGTGTTCAGAATCAAAGGTCATGATGAGCGTCGTGGATTCGTTCGTTATTTCTGGAAAGCGGTTCCGATGAGGTAAATCTTCAATCTAAAAAAGGAGAAAAACAATGGCAAGTGGAATCAAAGATAAAGTGGCGATCCTGGGGATGGGATGCTCAAAGTTTGGTGAAAGATGGGACGCAGGCGCTGAAGAATTGATGGTGGAAGCCTATTTGGAAGCCATGTCGGATGCGGGAATCGAACCAAAGCAGTTGGACGCGGCCTGGTTTTCTACCGCAATTGAAGATGTGCATGTCGGCAAATCTGGACTCCCTCTTTCAATGGCACTTCGATTGCCGAACATCGCCGTTACGCGAGTCGAAAATTTTTGCGCCAGTGGTTCAGAAGCATTCCGTGGGGCTGTTTACGCCGTTGCTTCCGGGGCTTGTGACATTGCGTTGGCTCTTGGTGTCGAGAAATTAAAAGATACCGGTTATGGGGGTTTGCCTGCCAGTGGCGTTGGTACTTTGTCTCCTCAGTGGCAAGCGACTGGTTCTGCGCCAGGAAATTTTGCACAGCTGGCCAGTGCTTATCGTGCGAAGCACAATGTCAAAGCAGAAGATTTGAAGCAGGCAATTGCTCATGTTTCTGTGAAAAGCCACGCCAATGGCGCAAAAAATCCGAAAGCGCATTTGCAAAAAACAGTGACCGAAGAGCAAGTTATCAATGCGCCAATGATTGCGGAGCCTCTTGGTTTGTTTGATTGCTGTGGTGTCAGTGACGGTTCTGCCTGTGCCATCGTCACCACTCCTGAAATCGCAAAATCAATGGGCAAAGAGAATTTGATTACCGTCAAAGCCTTGCAATTGGCTCTGTCCAGCGGTTCTGAAACGGGGCACAATTCCTGGGATGGCAGCTATTTCCATACCACCAGAATTGCCGCTAAGAAGGCTTACAAAGAAGCCGGAATTGACAAGCCTCGTGAGCAGGTCAGTATGTTTGAAGTCCATGATTGTTTCTCCATCACAGAGATGGTGACGATGGAAGATCTTTTTATCTCGCCGGAAGGGGGTGCGATTAAAGATGTGATGGATGGATTTTATGATGCTGATGGGGAAGTGCCTTGCCAAATCGATGGTGGCTTGAAGTGTTTCGGGCATCCGATTGGAGCCTCTGGATTGCGGATGTTGTATGAAATGTATCTGCAACTCCAGGGACGTGCCGGTCAACGTCAATTGGGGCAGCCTTCGATGGGAATGACACACAACTTGGGAGGTGCGCCTCACCAGAATGTCGCAGCTATTTGCATCATTGGTGCTGAATAAAAAGAAGCGCGAATCAATGAATCAATGCCTTCCCTAAAACTCTCCCCCAAAGCAGGGGAGGGTTTCCATCCCACCGTGCTACACCATTCCAACGAAATCCGGGTGATCGAGCAAATCGAAAAAATTGAGCTGGATTGCATCTTGTTTCGGCTCTTTTTGAAAATTTGAAAGCCCCACCCCCAACAGCCGTGTTGGTTTCTGAGGGTATTCTTCCTGACAAACATACTCCAACTTGGCTTGGCAAAATTGAAACATTTGCTCCGAGGAAGCAAAGCGTTCGTCCACACTGGCACTACGAGTGATTTGTTGGAAATCCTCAAACTTGATTTTGAGTGTGAGCGTTCTGCCATCCAATGAATGTTTTTGGCAGTTTTTCCACAAATCCTCAATCAGTTTGCGCAGTTCATTCAGCAAGGAAACGCCGTAGAGCAAATCCTCCGAAAATGTGGTTTCGACGCTGATGGACTTACGCTCACGCTCAGAAGTGACGGGTCTGAGGTCGATCCCTCGGATACGCTCATACATCACTTTTCCAAATTTCCCAAAATTCTCAATCAGAAAATCTTCTGACTTTTGATAGAGTTGATGCCCGATTCGAATCCCATGTTCTGCCAGATGTTTTGCCGTGACCTTTCCCACTCCAGGGATCTTTTTGACGTCCATTTCTAGTAAAAAAGCTTGAGCGTCTTGCGGAGGAACGACAAAGAACCCATTTGGTTTTTTCTCATCAGAAGCAATTTTTGCGAGGAATTTATTGAAAGATACGCCAGCAGAACAAGTCAATCCAATCTCTGCAAGAACCCGATCTTTGATTTGTTGAGCAAGAAGAGTCGCCGAAGGTTCTCCCAAATGGTTTTGAGTCACATCGAGCCAGGCCTCATCGAGGGCAAGAGTTTCGACGAGATCCGTGTATTGCCAGAAAATTTGCTGAATTTGCTGGGAAACTTCTCGGTAACGAGAAAAACGGGGCTTGATAAAAACCACTTGCGGGCACAATTGCTTTGCCCGGCTGCAAGCCATTGCTGAGTGGATCCCAAATTTTCTGACGGCATAGCTGGCAGCCGCGACCACGCCTCGGTCTTCCGGGCTACCTCCGACAACCAGAGGTTGATTTCTCAGTTCAGGATTATCCAAAATTTCGACGGACGCATAAAAAGCATCCATGTCCACATGAATAATTTTTCGTGGATCCACTTGTCTCTCCAAAATTAGAGACCTTATAACGATTTTGATTGAAAAAGGTCAAGAAAAAGAGCAAATTTTTTAAAAGAAATTAATCTGGAATTTGCCCTGAAATGAGAGGATGATTTCTTCATTCTTCAAAATCGAAAAATCTTAAAATAGACTAATAAGTAAGATTTTAAAAAACATTCCATGAAAGAGGTAGACCGATGAAGTTGAATATGAGTCAAAGTTTTCCTGAAGATGCCGATGGGGCGATATTGCTTGGTAGAGCCTGGACGGGAGGGGCTGAGGGAGGGCCTTCTGTGGTTGTGATTGAAGAAGGAAAAGTTTTTAATATCTCCTCTTCATTCCCGCTCATCGCCGAGTTATTGAATCAAACGGATTTGCAAAACAGTCTTTTGGAAGCAAAAAAAGAATTGATCGGAGAGGTTCATCAAATTTTAGACAACACCGACCCCAACACCCGAAATTTAGAACAACCTTATTTTCTCGCACTGTTTGATTTGCAAGTCCTCAAAGCGTGTGGAGTGACGTTTGCGGACTCTATGTTAGAACGGCTTGTGGAGGAACAAGCAAAGGGGAACCCTGCCAAAGCTCAACAATTTCGTGACTCTTTAGAAAATGAAATCAATGTTGATTTGGGAAAAATCAAACCAGGTTCTCAGGATGCGGAAAATGTCAAACAAGCGCTGATCAAAAAAAATCTCTGGTCGCCTTATCTTGAAGTCGGGATTGGCCCTGATGCTGAGGTTTTTTCCAAAGCCCCTCCCATGTCGGCGATTGGGACTGGTGAAACACTCGGCATCCGTTCTGATTCTTTCTGGAATAATCCGGAACCTGAAATCGTGCTAGTGATCAATGCCAACGGAAAGATTGTTGGTGTGACTTTGGGAAACGATGTGAACTTACGAGATTTAGAAGGGCGAAGTGCGCTCTTGCTAGGAAAAGCCAAAGACAACAATGCCTCTTGTGTCATCGGCCCTTTTATCCGTATTTTTAATGCCTCATTTTTTTTAGATGATGTGCGAATTGCTGAATTGACGGTAGAGGTTACGGGGCTTGACAAGTTTACGATGCAGGCCAACAGCAGTATGAACAAAATTAGCCGAGATGTCGAGGAATTGGCAGGGCAGACCATTGGCAAACACCACCAGTATCCTGATGGGCTAATGCTGTTCACAGGAACTTTGTTTGCTCCAACGATGGATCGTGACAAGGAAGGCGAAGGATTCACTCATAAGATTGGAGACGTGGTGCAAATCTCTTCTCCTCAATTAGGGGCTTTGATCAACCGGGTGGGCTATTGTCATGAAATCCCTCCTTGGGAATTTGGAATCAGCGCCCTTTTCCGAAATCTGAGCAAACGCGGGCTTGTTTAAAAATTGATTATTGAGCAATATGAAAAAGGCCAAGGGAGAGATTTTTTTGAGGAGAATAACCCCACATCGGGGTATTGAGAAAATGGCATAAAAAAAGCCGATGAGATGAGTGGCGCCTCATCGGCTTAGTAAAAAGGAGTAATAAGAATTATTAAGATAGAGTACTTTGCAGGAAAAAGGTTCAGATTCTTTTTTAAAAATTAAATTTAAAATGAATTATTGTCATAAAACCAATCGAAAAACGGGGGCTTTTCATCAAATTAGAATGAAGGCACGGTCTTCCATGAGTTGAAGTTGATCGCCGACTCGATCTTCAGGGGCAATGGCTTCGAGGGCTTCCAGGCCGATTTTTCTTCTTTCCAAATTCAGAGGAACATAAGGCAAACGAAAAACTGGCAAGATCGCACCAAGCATGGACAAAGCGGTATTGAGTGGGATCGGATTCGGTTCACAAAAAAGCCAAGACATCAAAGAATGGAGTTTTTCATTGAGTTGCGCATCTTCGGAATCCATCAAACGCCGCATTAGTTTAGGAATCACATTGCTGGCGACAGAAATCACACCATGCCCCCCACAATCGTGACGTGAGCGGAAACTGTCATCATCATTACCGGACCAGCAGCGGATGCCTTTTTTAGCGTAATCAGCGATTCTCTCAGGCCCCATACATTCCTTGATACCCATGAAATTTTTATGCTGGGCCAATGCTTCCATCAACTCAGGTTGGATATCTTGCCCGGTACGGCTGGGAACATTGTAAACCACAGCAGGCCCCAGATCGAACAAACGTTGAAAGTGAGCCTTCAAGCCATCTTCGGAGGTTTTTCCATAATAAGGGTTGACTTGCAGAGAGCCGTGCATTCCGACGGCAAATCCTTGTTCTGTCGCATGGAGAGCTTCCCCCGTGTTATTGCTTCCGGTGTTTCCAATGATCACGAGCTGATCTTCAAAACGATGGACACTATGGGCAATCAGCATGATATGTTCATCCCAACTCATCAAATGGCCTTCGCCTGTCGTCCCTCCCACGACAAGCCCCTGCACTCCGCCTGCAATTTGCTGTTCGACCAAGGTGTCATAAGTCTTGAGATCAATTTTTCCATCGGTCAAGTAAGGGGTTTTAATCGCTGTGATTAAATGGCATGTGTCTAATCTTTCCATAGAACGCTCCTATTTTAGGATTTTCAGATGCGACAAATTTATTCTGTATCGCCAAAAAATGCAACGGTCAAATAAATTTGGTGTGAAATCATGATTGAAAATGTTATTCATTTCAAAACATTTGAAATCTTCTATGCAGGATGGTTATGAGCACAGAAACATTTGTCTTAGATGACATTAAACGTAAATTGAAAGTGGAACAAGCCGTGCGTGGTTTTTTCCAGGTGATGGACACCGAAGAATTACAGTTAGAAGAAGGGCTAGTTGCCTGGAATATGTTCGGATTTTCCATTTTTCAAGATATGTATCCAGATGCCTCTCATACGGAAATTCAACAAAAAATGATCGAATTTTCTACCAATCTTTTTAATTCTGTACAATGAATCAGTTTGTTTCCCAGCCCTCGTTATATCAACTGATCCGGCCTATTTTATTTCGCTTTGATCCCGAAACAATCCATGAACAGACGCTGAGAGCCTTGCGGAATGCTGCCAAAATTCCAGGAATTCAGCAGGCGATAGCTTCCTTTTTTAGATATGAACATCCGGCATTGCAAACGGAGGTTTTTGGGAAAATTTTTCCGAATCCGATTGGCCTGGCCGCCGGGTTTGATAAAAATGGAATCGTGTTTAACCCCCTTTTTGCACTCGGATTTGGATTTGTCGAAGTCGGGACAGTCACCCCACTCCCACAACCTGGAAATCCCACTCCGCGGATTTTTCGTTTGCGAGAGGATCAAGCACTTATCAATCGTCTAGGTTTCAATAATCAAGGAGTCGATGCCCTCGTCAAGCATGTCAGGGAAACCCCTCCGACAGGGATTTTAGGAATCAACATTGGAAAAAATAAAGAGACGCCGATAGAGAAAGCGCATGACGATTATGAAACGGCGTTACGAAAAATTTATGACCATGCGGGTTACATCGTCATCAATGTCAGCTCCCCCAACACAGAAAAATTACGAGCCTTGCAAGAAAAAGATTCATTGCATCGCTTGATGGGGCAATTGCTGAAAATACGAGAAGAATTGGCTCAGCAGGGGAAATCTAAAAAAGTGATTTTACTCAAGATTGCTCCTGATTTAACAGATGAGACATTCGAGGATATTGTCACCATCGTTCAAGAATTTACTTTAGATGGGATCATCGCAACCAATACCACCTTGAAACGCGATCATTTAAAAAATTCACAAACCGCTCATCAACAAGGCGGACTCAGTGGTGCGCCGTTGTGTTCCCTTTCGACAAAAATGGTCGGGAAATTTTATCAAAAGTTAGGCGCATCTGTCCCCATCATTGGAGTCGGAGGAATCTTTACAGGGAGAGATGTTTACGAAAAAATCAGAGCCGGGGCTTCATTGGTTCAAATTTATACGGGGCTGGTTTATCAGGGGCCTATGATTGTCAAATTGATCAAACAAGAATTATTTCAATTGCTGGAGCAAGACGGCTTTTCCTCTATTTCAGAAGCGGTTGGGGCAAATTTCAGATAACCAGGAGTCTGTAATACGATTATTTGTCTAATTTATTTGAAATCTCTTGTAACACTTTGCCAACATTATCAAAGCCCCCCTTCATGATAGTTTCTAATGCTTGAACCGCAAGTGTGTTCTCGTCCAATTTGTCTTCCATGTTTTCAAACCGATGGCTGATTTCTTTTCTTAAATCCTGAAAGCCATGATGGGTTTCCTTTCTTAAATGGATAATCTCTTCGACTAGACCTGTATGCGGATTCGGTAGATTGATGTTCATGGCGCTTCCCATTCAGGTTTTGTTATTTTACGAATGATAGCATTTTTCATTACTATTGGCTAATTGGGCGATTTTACTATTGTGCTTGATCGTATAAAAAACAGCGCACACGCTGGTGTTCATTGACTTGAAAAACAGGAGGCTTTTGTTGGGCACATTGTTCTTTTCGTAATTCACAGCGCTCATAAAAACGGCATCCTTTGGGGAGTTGATCGAATGGCGGCACCTGTCCGGCGATGGGGATCAGTTTTTCCGCTTGCTTTCTTGTGGGACGGGAACGTTGCAAGGCTTGGGTATATGGGTGTGCGGGGGAGGTAAACAGTTGTTCGGTGGAGGACCATTCGACAACTTCACCAGCATACATGACAAGAATCTCGTCAGCCAAATAACCGACCACCTCCAAATCATGAGAAATAAACAGCAATCCCATTTGAAATTCGCGGCACAATTGTTTCAATTGTTCCAGGATTTGAGCTTGAATGGTCACATCCAGGGCGGTGGTCGGTTCATCGGCAATCAACAAACGGGGATTGCAGGCCAAAGCCATCGCAATCATGACCCGTTGCCGCATTCCTCCTGAGAACTGATGAGGGTAATTTTGAGCACGTTGTTCAGGAGAGGGGATGCCCACTTTTTCTAGCAGTTCCATGATTTTTTGAGTTTCGGTTTCCCGATTCCATTGGCAGTGTTCCCGGAGGACTTCCCTGATTTGATCACCGATTCGCATCACTGGGTTGAGCGCCGTCATAGGTTCCTGAAAAATCATCGCAATTTCTTTGCTACGAATTTTTCGCATTTGCGGTTTTGTCAATTCGAGCAGATTTTTTCCATCCCAGAGGATCTGTCCTTCCATTTTTAACAAAGGCGGGGAAGCGATCAATTGCAGAATGGCCAGTGCGGTCATTGATTTTCCACAGCCGGATTCGCCAACAATTCCCAACGTTTTGCCATCTTCCAGAGAAAAAGAGACCTGATCTAAGACTTGAATCGAAGATTTTCCTGATGAAAGATAGAGATTGAGATTTTGAATATGGAGGCTCATGAGTCGATTTTAGGGTCAAAATAGTCGCGTAAAGCATCGCCGAGAATGTTGCAAAGGAGCACCATCAACATGATGGCCACGCCCGGAAAAATGGAAACAAACGGGGCTTCAAACAAGACATCTTTTCCTTCAGAAAGCATCACCCCCCAACTGGGCGTTCCCGGAGGAACCCCCAAACCCAAAAAACTGAGGCTCGATTCCGCAATAATTGTCCCGGCCAAATTGAAGGTGGCTTGCACAATGACAGGTTGGATAATATTGGGCAGGATATGACGAAACATCACCCGTTTATCAGAAATGCCGGAAGTCCGGGCCGCTAAAACATATTCCTGTTCCCTGACGGAAAGCACCTGTCCTCGCACCAGGCGTGCGTAACTAACCCAGCCTTGAATGGTTAAGGCAATGATCACATTGTTCAAATGCGGCCCCAACACGGCGACTAGCGCAATGGCCAACAAGAGTCCAGGAAACGCCAGTAATATATCGACAAGACGCATCAAGAGCGTGTCCAGCCAGCCTCCGTAATATCCGGAAATCAAGCCGATCACAATCCCGATGCTTCCAGAAATACCAATCACCCAAAAACCGACATACATCGAAATCCGTCCACCATACAAAAGACGGCTGAAAATATCGCTGCCATTTTGATCTTGCCCGAACGGATGTTCCCAGGAAGGCGGGTTCAATTGTTCACTTAAAGAGATGGTTTCAGGATCATAAGGGGCGAGCCAAGGAGCCAGAGAGGCCGGGACGACAAAGAGCACCATTAAGATCACGCTCAACCAGAAAACGCGGTGGTTTTTCCAAATCATTGCAGACGAACCCTCGGATCAACAAAGGCATAAGAGAGATCCGTCAAAAGATTGACAAAAACATAGGTGGTCGCGATAAAAATCACACACCCCTGAACCAATGGATAATCGCGCGTTTGAATCCCTTCAATCAAAAGCAAGCCCAACCCAGGCCAGTCGAAAATATATTCGGTGATGATCGCTCCGGACAATAAGACTCCCACTTGAAGCCCAATGACCGTGATGACGGGAATCAAAGCATTTCGGAAGGCATGCCGTGTCACGATTTGAAATTCGGAAATCCCTTTGGCCAGCGCGGTTCGGATATAGTCAGTTCCCAGAGTTTCAATCACTGAGGAACGAGTGATCCGAGAAAGAATTGAGGCCAATGCGGTTCCAAGCGTGATTGCGGGAAGAATCAAATGGAGGAATGTCCCTCTTTCATTGACTGGCAGCCAATCGAGTTGAATCGCGAATAAAAGGATCAGCATCGGGCCCAACCAGAAATTGGGAATCGAGACTCCTAGCAGAGAAAAAAGCATGGCGATTTGATCAATCCAACTGCCCCGTTTCACTGCGGAAATCAACCCTAACGGAATCGCCAATCCGGTGGCAATGATCATGGCTCCAAGCATCAATTCCACCGTGGCAGGCAACCGTTCAACAATAGTGCTGAGCACGGCTTCTCTGCTATGGATAGAGGTTCCCAGATCGCCTTTCAACAAGCCTTTCAGGTAGTTCCCATATTGCTCATGGAGGGGGTTGTTCAAGCCGAGCTGTTGGCGCAATGCTTCTTTATCCGCCGTAAAAGCAGAATCACCGAGCATCAATTCAACCGGGTCTCCAGGAATGAGATGGATTAAAAAAAAGACAAGCGTGATCACTCCCAAAAGGACCGGGCAGAGCAGAAGTAAACGTCGAAGAATGAAACCAATCATATTACGAAATGCTAAGTTGGAAGGGCGTGTCAGGTCGCGTGGCGCTGTTTCGCTTCTTTCACGGGCTAGAAAATATCAGGTATTCGATCAGTTTCTCGTTCACTTTAGCGTTTTTGAGGGTCATGATCTCATCCGGTATGAGAGGGAGCGAGGTCACTCCAAAGCGATCCACCAGCAATTGAATGATTTCATCACTCAAGGGCACGGATTTCATTCTGACTAAAAAGGCGACATCAATGTCAGGGATAAAGCTCAAATGATAGCGTAAAAGAAAGGCGACGAACTCATCAGACAATTTTCGTTCCTGTAAATAAACGATTTCATCAAAGGTGAAATAATCGTTATTTTTTTCAATTTGAGCTTGAATCAAGGCCTCATCCATCCCGGTGCGAACCATCTGCGCAACTTCCAGGTAGGACAAACCATAGAGCGGAGAAAGGATTGCCCAGAGCCAGCTCACCTGAATGAAGAAAAGTGCTTTGAGAAACTTCATACATTTGTGCTCAATGAATAAAGCCCAGCTTAAATAAATTCATCCGTGCTCCGTCTTTAAGAGAGAATCGTGGTGAATTTGATCAAGTCGCCATCCAGGACGGACGATTGCTTTCAAATGCGGAAATCTGATTTTCATGCTGTATTGCCCAGTCAATGTCATCCATTCCATTCAACAAACGCTCTCTGGCAAAAGGATCGACCTCGAAAGAATAACCTTTGCCTTGAGGGGTTGTGACCTGTTGCTGTTCCAAATCCACTGTCAGTTGACAGCCTTCATTGGCGGCGACTTCTTCAAAAAGCGCTTGCACCTGAGATGTTGGTAAAACGACAGGGAGGATCCCATTTTTGAAACAGTTGTTATAAAAAATATCGGCAAAACTGGGAGCGATGATGGCGGAAAAACCATATTCTAACAGCGCCCAGGGAGCATGTTCTCGACTGGAACCACAACCAAAATTGTCACGCGCAACTAGAATTTGAGCGCCTTGGTAACGCCGGTGATTCAAAACAAATTCAGGGTTCGGTTGTGTGCCTTCATCATCAAGATAACGCCATTCGTGAAAAAGATGTTGTCCAAATCCGGTGCGTTCAATCTTCTTCAAAAACTGCTTAGGAATGATCGCATCCGTATCAACATTGATGCGATCCATCAATGCGGCCAGTGCTGTAATTTTTTTAAATTCTTGCATAATCGTTCCTGTGTGATTGAGTGGCTCTCCGTCTGTTATTTTGTCAGAGGATGATTGCAGCATTCTTTTTAAGCTTTTTAAGAATGCTTATTCGGAATAGGCGGTGATCAGGAATTACGGACATCCGTAAAATGCCCTGAAATCGCGGCGGCGGCGGCCATTAGCGGGCTGACCAAATGGGTTCTCCCGCCTTTTCCCTGGCGACCTTCAAAATTTCGATTGCTCGTGGAAGCACAACGCTCTCCTGGTTCGAGGCGATCATCGTTCATCGCCAAACACATCGAACACCCTGGTTGCCTCCAATCAAAACCAGCTTCTTTAAAAACCACATCCAATCCTTCTTCTTCTGCTTGCTGTTTGACATAGCCACTGCCTGGAACGATCATGGCGTAAACTTGAGAAGCGACTTTTTTCCCTTGGGCATATTCAGCAACCGCCCGCAGATCTTCAATCCGTGAGTTGGTGCAGGAACCAATAAAAACACGATCAATGTGAATATCCTTGATCGCAGTATTGGCTTCAAGCCCCATGTATTTCAAAGCTCTGGTGACGGCGTCTCTTTGTTCAGAGTCTTCAATTTCTGCCGGATCGGGAACTTTACCATCGATATCCGTAACCATCCCTGGATTGGTTCCCCAGGTGACTTGAGGTAAAATATCATCAGCCGTCAATTCAATAATGGTATCAAAGGTTGCGTCCGCATCCGAAGGCAATTGTTTCCAGTCGGCGACCGCCTGTTCAAACATTTCATCTTTGGGGGAGTAAGGCCGTCCACGGAGGTATTCAAACGTCTTTTCATCCGGAGCGACCAAGCCAGCACGGGCGCCTGCTTCGATGCTCATATTGCAAAGCGTCATTCGCCCTTCAATCGAAAGCGTCCGAATGGCTTCTCCAGCGTATTCAATCACATAACCCGTTCCCCCATTGGTGCTAATTTTGCCGATTAAGGCCAGGACAATATCTTTCGGTGTGACGCTTTCGGGAAGTGTCCCGCTGACTTGAACCAGCATGGATTTTGCTTTCTTTTGCTGGAGCGTTTGGGTGGCCAATACATGTTCGACTTCCGAGGTTCCAATCCCAAAAGCCAACGCGCCAAAGGCCCCATGAGTGGCTGTGTGTGAATCTCCACAAACAATCGTTGTGCCAGGCAGGGTCAATCCCTGTTCAGGAGCGACGACATGAATAATCCCTTGACGAATGTCGCCTAAATCAAACAGTGTGATTCCAGATTCCCGGCAATTTTCCCGTAAGGTTTCGATTTGTTTGGCGGCAATCGGATCGCTGATCGGTTGATCCTGATTGATCGTTGGAACATTGTGATCCTGAACGGCAAAAGTGGCATTGGGGCAACGCACAGTCCGCTGTGAGAGGCGGATCCCTTCAAATGCCTGAGGAGAAGTCACTTCATGCACAAGATGGCGGTCAATGTACAAGATCGTATTCCCCGCTTCCTCATGGACGACATGCGCGTCCCAAATTTTTTCAAACATTGTCTTTCCCATCGTGTCCTTTGCTTCTCTCAAAATAAATTTGTTGATTGTTCAATCACCTGACCCACTCAAAATTTGACCGCTTTCTGGTTCATTTCAAGTTGCTGGGAGGCAGCCTTTTTTCTAAAGATAACGGTTTCTTTTTAGCATTATTTTGTGATTGCGTAAAATGAATTATACGATCTCTGTTGTTGCGAAATATGAAACATTTGATGAATCGGAGAATAAGGTATAAGCTGTTGGAAGAATGGAGAATCCTCTTTATGATTTGGCAGGAACGACCGTCAGATTTCCAAGGTTTAAAATGTTTTTCAACAGGGTTGGATTGATCGCTTTGAAATAACGCCCTCTTTTTATGGCGTGTTATAGCGTATTCCTCCTGATTTCTCAACAAGATAACCCAGTATTGATTGAATCCAGATGGTCACATTTTTTGTTTTAGGAGGAATCCCTGCATTGTACTGGGTTTGGCTATTTTATACTGCTAATCGTTATAAACACTCAAGTATCAAACTCCTGATTTTACTGTTCACTGCGGGGCTTCTTTGCGGATTACTTGCTTTAACCTTAAACCATATTATCGAAAAATACACGATGTTTTGGCCGGGGGCTCGCGAAACCAGTACTTTATTTGGAATGATCCCTCCGTTCCCTTTTTATCGTTTGGGGTTTTGGTTCATGGTCGGGTTTAATGAAGAATTTGCAAAATTGGTGGTGCTCCTCTTGTTCGCTTACCCGTCACGGGATTTTCGAGAACCATTTGATGGCATCCTTTATGCCGCTATCGTGGCTCTGGGATTTGCGACTTTAGAAAATGCTTACTATGTAGAACAGTACGGTTTTTCAGTTTTAGTGATTCGAACAATAGTGACGCTTCCGACCCATATTTTTATGAGTGTCCCGATGGGCTACTTTGTCGCTCAATCCTATTTTTCTTTGAAAAACAACCCCACTCCCGGAGTCTTTCATTTTGAATCAGTCAAACTGATCTTGACAGGGTGGGCAATCGCGGCTTTGTTACATGGAAGTTATGATGGCTTGCTTTCATTTGATTTGAGAGGATTGGCCTATTTCCAACTAATCCTCATGGGCGGGGGGGCTGTATTTTTGTGGCGTCGTTGTCTCAAACAATCGCAATATGCTCCTGCTTCTAAAACGCTCCTGGCGCCTCACAAAATCGGTTAAATTTAAAGAGGCGGGGGCTATCGGCAGTCTGGTTTATTGCAGTTTCATTTTTACTTTCGCAATCAAACGAAGCAATTGATCGCGGTGCTCTACTTGCTGATTGAATTGATTGTACGCCAAAAAAGATTGTTCCAAACCAGCATGCAATATATCGGTATTGCGTTGTTTTTCTATCGTTGATTCAAGCAACCGAATGAGCGTTTTAATCTCTTGAGGCTGTTTTGATTGCTTCAATTGATCACCAATTATATCAATGGTTTGTAGGACATTCTCCATTTTTTTACTTTCAATCGCGACATCGGTGAGATGCGCCAAGGCCCTGACTTTTTGTGGTGCGCGTTTTGCTTTGTCATACTCACTCAAAGCGAACTGGAATACCACTCTGCCTTTGAGTTGTTGAGCTTTTCGGTAATTGGAATTTTCTTCAGAAATTTTATTCAACTGACGAAGTGCCAAGGGATAATTTTTTGCCTGAATCGCATCCTGTGCTCTTTGCATCGGGATTTTTTGAAGCAATTGAATCCCCTTCGGGTAAACAGGAGAATCCGGTTCGATTTCCCTAATCAATGCAGTAGATTTTTTATACTTTTTTTCTTTGAATGCCTTGACTGCTTCACGGTAATGGCGATCGGCTTCCAAGAGTTCATCATCGCCTCCAAAGAGACCACCGACCAGCGAACACCCTCCGATTCCTGACAGAATCACGGCAATGAACAGAATTTGATACAACGTTTTCACTTTTCCTCCTAAACCATACTTTAATTTCAAAAATGGTTGGAACCGTGGTTTTCTTTCCAATGTTCATCTAACACAAAAGCAACCACACAAAAGACACAAGCTCCCGCAAAAATTGCAAGAATAATTGATAATCCCATCAGATGTCTCCATATTTAATTGAAGCAAAGATCGAGCCTTCCTAATCGCTCGCAGTCCGAAAATTTATAATAACCAAAAAATTAAAAAATAAATCACCACTTTCTTATGAAGTTTCAGCGGTTTTTGCTTTCTCAGTTCCAATCGAAGCCATTAAAATATTGTGCAACCTTGGACGAAACTTGTGCATCTCCGCGAGTTTCTTTTCACGAGAGATATGAACACGGTTGGTCAAGGCAATAATGGCCGTTTGAGAAGGAATGTGTAGCCAAAAGGAGGTGCCTGTAAATCCAGTATGCCCGATGCCCAATGTCGGAAAAAGCTCTCCACAACTCATGTATCCCCAGCCGTCTCCTTTGAGATCCCACCCCAATCCACGGGGAGGCAAAGGACTCAGGTTGTGGTTTTTTACCATCGTTCGTACCGATTGAGGAGAAAGAATCCGCGCCCCCTCCAAGGCTCCTTCATTAAAAAGCATCTGACAAAATCGGTAAATTTCCTGTGCTTTGGAAAACACGCCGGCATTGCCGCCTTCCTCATTAAAAATATAACTGTTTTCATCATGAACCACCCCACGCAATAGTTTTTTACGATAAGGGCAATATTGTGTCGGCGCTATCAGGTTTTCAGAGAGGTCTTTCAGAGGCGTGAAACCGGTAGTGTGCATTTGTAAAGGGGTAAAAATTTTAGTTTTCGTAAATTGTGCGAGACTTTGCTTGGTCAGCCGCCGGATAATTTCTCCTAAAATCAGATACCCCAGACAACTGTAAACCATCCGACTATTGACAGGATGACTCAATGGAATTTCCATCAGATGATCCCAGGCTTCTTTTTTACTCGTGACACTTTCATAAAGATTGGCCCAAGCAGGGAGTCCGGATGAATGTGCAAGCAGATGCCTGATTGTGATTTTCCGTTTTTCTTCGAGATCAAATTCAGGCACAAACTCCACCACAGGATCCTCGAGATTCAACAATCCTTGTTCCTGCAAAATCATAATCGCCGTAGCCGTTGCCATCGGTTTGGTCATCGAAGCAATATCAAAAACCGTTCCGGTTTGCAGTTTCGGCGCATCTTCCCCCACTTCCAACTTGCCCCAGGATTGATGTAAATAAATCGCTCCTTGTGTGGCAAATAAGAGTTCAATCCCCGGAAATACTCTGTTTTTGATCTGCTGATCAATCAATTCGTCGAGGTATTGACGCCATGTCGGGTTGAAATTGACTTTGATGATATTGCTCATGAGGTCACTTTCCTGGATCAAATCTAAATAAAAAAACTTCCTCTTATTCCTATTTACAGGTAGAAATGAAAGGCAAAATGGGGTTCCTTCTTTGGGAGGAGCATCGGTTTTTTCACTTTTTATTCCGCTTTACCCTTTCATTGAGATACGTTTGCTAAGGGTACTAAAAGCCAGATTGTTTGTCATCTTAAAAAGTAGGCATTTTTTCTTCAGGTTGCCATGAAAATTAGAGAATCTATCCTCAAATTAGGAAACTACACACCTCCCCTGGAAGGGCGCAATCCTCACGATTTTCTGTTAATGGATTTTAATGAATCTCCGCTCCCGCCTCCTGCTCATGTGATAGAGGCTCTGCTGGGGTATATTCAAGACAATCGGCTACAAACCTACCCTGCTTATGGTGATTTTTTAGAGCAATTGGGAGCCTATGTTGGCATTGCTCCAGAGCAC
>WASW01001589.1_pt1 | contig 32010 bp, 29 predicted proteins | sample 5698521 | NCBI WGS metagenome assembly WASW01 (sample SAMN11175560, study PRJNA528189) | sponge metagenome | isolation source: marine sponge | host: Leucetta | place: Antarctica: Western Antarctic Peninsula, King George Island | collected 2013-01
TTGCACGGCGGGCGGCCTCGGCAAACATGGGAGGGAGGGCTTGCGGGAGTTCACGAATATGCGCTAATTCCATGTCTGTAACACGCTCCCGATAGCCATGCCGATAAGCGTCCCATTCTCGTTCGTTGAGAAGACGCTCCAGCTCTCCCTCAGAGCGATTCACCAAGGCATTGCGGATGGTTTCCTCAGAAGCCGTTTCCATCTCCAGTGCCTGGCGATGTTGCTCCGTGATATTGAGATAACGTTGAAAGTGTTTTTCTTTGGTCGCTCTCCGACGAACAGAGAGGAAATCAATGATCTGAATCAGCAATCGTGTTTTGCCCTGACTCGCTTCTTGGACAGTATTGACCAGTTTTTCCAATCCTGGCAAAAACCGATCATGCCCGATTCGTAAGAGAGGCCCACTAGGGATGTCGCGAATGGCGGTTGCCTCAATCACAAGCGCGCCTGGTTGCCCTTCCGCAAAACGTTTGTACCAGGCGAGCACCTCATCTGTAACGAAACCCTCTTCTGTCGCACGCCAGGGAACCATTGCCGGCACCCATGTCCGCTGGCTAAGAGCGATGGGCCCCAGTTGAATCGGACTGAACCATTTAGATTGAGCGACTTCTTTTTTTGAAGGCCAAGTCAAATGGGGCAGGGCATGTTTGATCGGGTGAGGAGGACGCCACATGACAATATCCTTAATTGAGAATCAAATAAAAAGGCTTCATTCTAAAAAATTAGAAACCTTATTTCAGATCAAAATTTGTTGTCAGTCGAAAATAAACGAATGTTTAAACAGCTTGCAAGATTTTCATAAAGAACCTCTTTTTGAGAATCAATATTGCTTAACATGTAAAATATTCAAACGCAATAATATTTACTATTAGAAAAGCATTTTTACAAAGAAATGTTTCATAATCCTTCAATTTATCAACAAATAATCAATTATTTCTATTGAATTTGAAAATTCAATAATTGACTGTGGGGAAGAAAAAACATTTATATATAAAATAATTGAATTTCTATTTTAAATGATTTAATCTGAGAAAAATTCCTTCTTAATTTTATTGAAATCAAACGCTATCAACAAGGAGAAAAAATATGGTAACGGCTATTATTTTATTGAATATCGAGCGGGGACAAGTCAATCAAATTGCGCAACGGATCGTGGATATGACCGATGTTACCGAAGTTTTTTCAGTGAGTGGCAGATATGATCTAGTGGCCATTGTCAGGGCAAAAAATAATGATGGTATTGCCGAATTTGTCACGAATGGACTGGTCAATCTCTCTGGAATCCAGAGCACCGAAACGCTCTTAGCATTCAAGGCTTTTTCAAACTATGATCTTGAGCACATGTTCTCCCTGACTTCCTGAGGGTTTCTTTCACTTCAATTGAGGAAGCCAGCCAAAACGCGTTCACTGTTGAGGGTTTCTTAAAATACGCAAACAGGGGGTTAATTGGCATGAAAATATTATGTGTCGGGGGCGGTCCGGGAGGGTTGTATTTCGCAATTTCTATGAAGTTACGGAATCCTGCTCATGAAATCACACTGATCGAGCAAAATCGCCCTGATGACACGTTTGGTTGGGGGGTTGTGTTTTCTGACCAAACGCTGGAAAACATGAAAATCAATGACCCCAACAGTGCCGAAACCATTCAGCAGAGTTTTGCGTATTGGGATAGGATTGACGTGCATATTCATGGTCAAGTAATCCGGTCTGAGGGGCATGGATTCATTGGGATTGGCCGTTTGCGTTTGCTCAATATTTTGCAGGAACGCGCGGCAGAATTGGGAATTGAGACGATTTTTGAAACCGTTGTTGATGGCCCTCAGAATTTTGAAAACTATGATTTGGTGGTGGGAGCCGATGGCTTGAATAGTAAAATCCGCAGCGAGCATGAACAATTTTTTCAGCCCGATCTTGATTTGCGGAAAAACAAATTTATTTGGCTGGGAACCGATTGCCTCTTTGAAGCCTTCAGTTTCATTTTCAAAAAAACAGAACATGGTTGGATTTGGGCGCATGCCTATCGCTTTGATAAGGATCTCAGCACTTTCATTATCGAATGTAGCCCCGAAACATGGAAGGCCGCCGGCATTGATAAGATGAGCAAGGAAGCAGGGATCGCCTATTGTGAAGCAGTGTTTGCGGAATATTTGGACGGCCATGCCTTGATGGAAAATGCGAAACATTTGCGGGATTCTTCGATTTGGCTCAATTTCCCACGGGTGACTTGCAAAAAATGGTATCACAAAAATATCGTTCTGCTGGGGGATGCTGTCCATACCGCTCATTTTTCTGTTGGTTCCGGCACCAAACTGGCGTTGGAAGACGGCATCGCTCTTGCCGAATCCTTGCATCAGCATCCTGATTTTCAGACGGCTTTTCAACAATATCAAGAAGCACGAGAGGTTGAAGTTTTCCGACTGCAAAATGCCGCACGAAACAGCACAGAATGGTTCGAAAATTTAGACCGTTATACGCATTTCGAGCCAACCCAATTCACCTACAGCCTGCTCACCCGTAGCCAAAGAATCAGCCATGAAAATCTAAGATTGCGCGACAAAAAATGGCTAGAGAGTGTCGAGTGTTGGTTTGCAGAAAAAGCCACTGGCAAATCGACAAAAACTCCCATTGCGCCGATGTTTACTCCGTATCAACTGAGGGAGATGGAGGTCATCAATCGAGTCGCCGTTTCGCCGATGGCAATGTATTGCGCGGAGGATGGTTTGGTCAACGATTTCCATTTGGTGCACCTCGGTTCTCGTGCGATTGGAGGGGCTGGCTTGGTATTTACAGAAATGACAAATGTTTCCCCAGAAGCACGGATCACACCGGGATGTGCGGGGATGTATAAACCGGAACATCTCCAAGGCTGGAAGCGGATTGTCGATTTTGTGCATGCTCACAGTCAGGCAAAATTTGTCTTACAACTGGGCCATGCCGGTCCGAAAGGTTCCACAAAAGTGCTCTGGGAAGGAGCAGATCTGGCATTAGAAAAAGGCGGATGGCCTTTGGTTGGCCCTTCGGCGATTCCTTACAAAGATCAAATTCCGAAAGCCTTGAGCAAAGCCGAAATGCGGGAGATTCAAAATCAATTTGTGCAAGCCGTCCAGATGGCAGAAGAGTGTCATTTTGATATGATCGAACTCCACTGTGCCCACGGCTATCTGTTGTCTGCTTTTATCACACCGTTATCGAATCAACGATCCGATGAATATGGGGGGACGCTGGAAAACCGATTGCGTTATCCAATCGAGGTGTTTAAAGCGATGCGTGCGGCTTGGCCAGCCCATAAACCCATGTCTGTCAGAATTTCGGCGCACGATTGGGTCGAAGGCGGAATCGATGATAGTGAAGCTGTCAAAATCGCACAAGGGTTTCATCGGGCTGGGGCCGATATTATTCATGTCTCGTCGGGGCAAACCAACATCAATGAAAAACCGGTTTTTGGTCGGATGTTCCAAACCCCTTTTGCGGATCGCATTCGCAATGAAACACAAATTCCGACAATTGCGGTGGGAGCCATTTTTGAAATGGATCATATCAATTCGATTCTTGCGGCGGGCCGTGCGGATCTCTGCGCCCTTGCCCGTCCTCATCTGAGTCACCCTTACTGGACACTTCATGCCGCGGCCAGCCAAAATTACCCTGAACAAACCTGGCCAATTCAGTATCGTTCTGGAAAAAATCAACTGGAACTCAACCTGCGGCGTGAGTTACGAAGAGAGACTTTTATATGACAGAAACCACATTGGACAAACACATTGTCATCACGGGTGGTGGGAGTGGCATTGGCGCGGCCATTGCCGAGCGGGTTGCAAAAATGGGAGCTAGAATAACGCTAATGGGGCGCAATGAAGAACGTTTGCAAACGAAAGCAACGACCCTTCCGCAAGCAGTGGCGATTCCAGTAGATATTACGGACCCTAACCAGGTAAAGCAGGCATTTGATACGGCGATTCAACAATTCGGATCTGTTGATATTCTCATCAATAATGCGGGTGTGGCGAAATCAGCCTCCTTCCTGAAAATAGATTCAACGGATTGGAATGAAATGCTAGCTGTCAATTTAACAGGCGCTTTTCTTTGCACTCAGGCCAGTTTGCCCGGCATGAAAAAGCAACAATGGGGAAGAATTATTTTTATTGCCAGTACCGCAGGATTGAAAGGTTATCCTTATGTCGCGGCCTATTGTGCTGCCAAACATGGCGTGATTGGAATGACACGAGCATTGGCGCTTGAAACCGCACGGCTAGGAATTACCGTGAATGCGATTTGCCCTGGCTATACAGAAACCGATATTGTCCAAAACAGCATCAGCAATATTGTCAACAAAACAGGGAGATCGTTTGAAGAAGCGCGTGCTGAGTTGGTGGCGGGAAATCCGCAAAAACGCTTGATTCAACCGGATGAAATTGCCAATACCGTGGCGTGGTTGTGCCATGAAAATTCAGGATCAATTACGGGACAAGCCATCGCTGTCGCCGGAGGGGAGGTGATGGGATGAGTTTAGAGAGCTATCACGAAGATGAAAATATTCGTCCAGCAAAAAAACAAATCATTCGCCTCTGGTTACGGATGCTGACTTGTACTGGGGAAATTGAAAGAAATATTCGGACTCGCCTCCGCAAGAAATTCAACTTCACCCTGGCACAATTTGATGTTTTGTCGGCTCTTGAACGATCTCAAAAATCTCTCACGAAAACAGAACTCTCGCGTTTATTGATGGTCTCCAATGGCAATGTGACCGGATTGGTGAGTCGGATGGTGCGGGATGGCTTGATCGCCCATGCAACATTAACGGAAGATCGACGAGTCAGGACGGTGGAAATGACAGGAAAAGGGAAAGCCGCTTTCCAGGAAATGGTGGGGATTCATGAGGAATGGCTGGAAGATATTTTCCAAAATTTGACCTCGGATGAAGTCGATGTTTTGGTGGCATTGCTCACACGTGCCAAAAAATCTGTGAGACAATCAATCAATAATATTTCTTGAAAAACAAGTGAATCGGTGAAAGATGGAAATCTTTTACTTGATGGTTAAGGTGGACTATTCTTCAAAGGAGGCATGATGCAGAATGATACCGTGGCCCAAGATTTATTCGCTCAAAATAATCTCCCACCGAAAGATCAGTGGCCGGATTTCATCAATTTAGAAAAATTCAATTATCCCAAACGAATGAATTGCGCGACAGCGTTGTTGGACAATGCCGTCAGTGAAGGCTTGGGAAAAAATATTTGTTTACGCGCACCGGAAGCAAACTGGACTTATCAACAATTGTTGGAAAAATCCAACCAAATTGCACATGTTCTGAAAGATGAATTGGGCTTGATTCCAGGAAATCGAGTGCTGTTGCGTTCGGCAAATAATCCGATGATGGTGGCATGTTGGTTTGCTGTGATTAAAGCCGGCGGGATTGTTGTTTCGACGATGCCGCTATTGCGTGCGAAGGAACTCACACAAATTGTAGAAAAAGCGGCGATCAAATTGGCATTGTGTGATGAGCGGCTTTCTGGGGAAATGCAAAATGCTCGAAATCAATCTGCTATCTTGGAAAAAGTCGTTTATTACCAGGGGCCGGTCGGGGGATCTTCTGGAGAGTTGGAAGGATTGATGCGGCAAAAATCGGCTCAGTTTGAGAATATTGATACTGCGACAGACGATATTTGTCTGATTGCCTTCACCTCCGGGACGACGGGGAATCCCAAGGGAACGATCCATTTCCATCGTGACATCATGGTTATTTGTGATGGTTACTGCAAAGAGGTTGTGCGGCCTCGTCAGAGTGACATTTTTATCGGCAGTCCGCCCTTGGCTTTTACGTTTGGTTTGGGGGGCATTCTCTTGTTTGCTCTCTGGAGCCGTGCCAGCACGGTTTTGCTGGAAGCCGCCTCTCCTCCAGAACTCCTCAAAGCGATTGTGCAATTCAAAGCGACAATGGTTTTCACGGCTCCGACGGCTTATCGGTATATGCTTGATAGTGTGGAAGCGAACGATCTTTCACAGCTTCGCGTTTGTGTTTCTGCCGGAGAAACACTTCCTTTAGCAACCTGGGAAGCCTGGAAAAATAAAACAGGGATTGAGATTTTTGATGGCCTGGGAGCGACAGAATTGCTCCATGTGTTCATTTCTTCTCCTCCTGGAAACATTCGTCCGGGGAGCACAGGGAAACCGATCTCTGGTTACGAAGCACGAGTGGTCGATGATGCAGGAAACCCCGTGCCGCCAGGAATCGCAGGCCATTTGGCGGTTAGAGGGCCAACCGGGTGTCGCTATTTGGCAGATGAACGGCAAAAAAAGTATGTCCAGCAAGGGTGGAATTTAACGGGAGATGCCTACAAAATGGACGAAGATGGCTATTTTTGGTACCAGGCGCGCACGGATGATATGATCATTTCTGCGGGTTATAATATTGCGGCTCCGGAGGTGGAAAATGCCTTATTGCAACATGACGCTGTTTTGGAATGTGCCGTGGTCGGCCAACCGGATGAGGCCAGAGGAAATATTGTTAAAGCTTTTGTCGTCCTTCGTGGTCAAACGGCTGGAAATGAAGAAACGCTGATCAAAACATTACAAGATTTTGTGAAAAAAACGATTGCCCCTTATAAATATCCGCGTGTGATTGAATTTACAGACAGCCTCCCAAAAACTGAAACAGGCAAAACACAACGTTTCAAATTGAAAGAATTGTAACTTAAAATGGCGTTGTTGCATAAAGTTTTACTTTTAAAAGGGATCTCTACTATATCGGAACATCGCTGTCTCGGCCAAACTTCTGCGGTGGTAGCGATTGTTTTGTTTCCAATCTTTTCTGCCAATGCCTTTGATCTCTCTCTCCAGTTTTCATCTCTTGGTAAAGGAGGTGCTTTAGAGTGACCATGTTGCTTGATTGTGGCATCCTTCACCCAATACTTTCAGACCGGTTGCATCAATGGCGAGAGGGAGAGAATCACATTGACAAGAGCGTGGAATGAGACTTCCTCGTTGTTTCAAGGCATTATTATAGTGCGCCCAATTCCGAATACGATCATTCTTTTTCGGTTGGTTTCTACCTTTAGGTTTGTTAGATGTTTTCATGGTGACCTCTTTTTGAGGTTAGCGGTTGTGGGTGTCGTCACTGACAACTTAACATCTTGAGGTCATCTTGCGAATCAAACTTTCAAATTATATTTGTGGAACAATGCTTTTTAATTGAAATAATAAGTCGATATACCACATACTAGCTGTTCATCGCTTTTGCATCGATCTATCGAAGTGGCAAGAGGCTTTCAACGATTTCTTAATCATTAAAACCAAAAGGGGCAAAATGAAAAAACTACTATGCATATTAGCATCATGGATGTTCTTGTCTGTCACAGCGTTTGCACAGGTGACATTGAATTTTTGGAACTGGGATGTCAACTTACGGGATAAATTAACCCAGATGAGTCGAGATTATGAAAAATCACATCCCGGAGTTAAAATTAATTTAACCCTGATGGCCTCCAAAGCCTATTGGCCTAAAATGAAAGTGGCTGCTTCTACAAAAAAACTTCCGGACATTTTTTCCATGAGTTCCGGGTTTATAGAAGAATGGGCTAATGATGGACATCTTTTGGACATTTCTGAAGAAGTGAAAAGAGATATTAAAGAGAGTGAATATTATTTCAATCTCTTTGATGCCGGGAAAACACTCACCGGAAGTTATCATGCAGTGCCGTATGCTTTGGTCACGACTCCGTTGTTTTACAACAAAGATATGTTTGATGCAGCAGGGATCAGCTATCCCGATGAAAATTGGACCTGGGATGATTTTTTAAGTGCGGCAAAGAAATTGACAATCGATAAAGATGGGGATGGAAAAATCGACCAATGGGGACATTATTTTTATGGCCGTTATGCGCAAATTGAACCTTTTTTATACCGTAATAATGGATACTTGATTGATCGTCAGACCAATCGTTTTGCTCCCAATCAAAATGCGACCGAAACTTTAAAATTTTTAATCTCCTTAGTGAAAGAGCACAAAGTGGCTCCCCAACCTCAGTTGATGAAGGCATTCCGCACACAAGATGTTTTCCCTCGTGAGCAATCGGCCATGTTTATTGACGGTTCTTGGAATATTGCCAATAATAGAAAGATCATTAAGGATAAGTTCCGATGGGGGATTGCTGAAGTTCCTCTCGGCCCCAATGGTGTTAAAAACAGTGCGTATGGCTGGAATGATTATTACGCGATTGCAGCAAATACAAAACACCGTAAGGAAGCTTGGGAATTTATGAAATATATCACAGGCAAAGGCATTAGCTTGGATATGTATCTTGCGGGGAAAATTCCAAGTTATAAGAAACTCGTGGAAGGCGGTGCATCCGAGGAGCCTGGAAAACAACCCAAGGAAAAAGGATTGCTTCTTAAAATCGCAGGAAAAAAGATGAGCACTTCCTTTACTAAAGGTTGGGGGGAATGGAGAGGCTATGGCAGTTCCGAAACCCTTGGTTTTAATGGGGCAATGGACAAATTGCTCAATGAAGAAGGGGCGTCTTACGACGAAGTCATGAGCGAGATTACGAAAAATGCGAATCGAGTCCTAAAACGACACTATCGCTAACTTCACGATTTAAGGTCAATGCTCTCTAAGAGCATTGACCTGCTTCCGTTTCTTCCTTGGAAGAAACTTTCCTCAACAAATCCGTAGCCATGGTGAATCGTAATTTAGCTTGGTATCGAACTTGGCATTCCTGGCTTTTTCTATTTCCGACCCTTCTTGGATTGATATTTTTTCGGTTGGGACCGATCATTTATTCCTTCTTCATCAGTTTTACAGAATGGAATATCATGAGTCCTCCTGCCTGGATAGGCGTGGAAAACTATATTGAGTTATGGGAGGACAGCGCTTTCTTAGAGATTTTGAGCAATACTTTCATCTTTTCGATCATTTATACAGGTGGGGTGATGGTTTTTGGGCTGTTGTTGGCTGTGTTGGTGAATAAAAAATTCAAAGGCTCAAATTTTTTTAGAACCACTTTTTTTACCCCGGTTGTGACATCAGCAGTTGCCGTGGGATTGATTTGGAATTGGATCCTGGCTCCTCAATTTGGAATTGTCAATTCAACTGTGGAACAGGCCTTTGCTCTCGTGCCTCCCAATTGGTTACAAGATAAAACCTATGTCCTGTATGTCGTTGCTTGGATTCAAGTTTGGAAAATGGCAGGGTATTATATGATGATATACCTTGCTGGATTGCAAGGTATCCCCAAAACTCTTTATGAAGCGGCCCATATTGATGGTGCCAGTGGCTCCCAATCTTTCTGGAAAATCACACTTCCTTTGCTCAGTCCAACGACATTTTTTGTGTTTACAATCGCAATTATCGATTCATTCAATAACTTTGAGCTCATCTATACGATCACAAGAGGTGGGCCGCAAAATGCGACCAATACTTTAGTGTATTCGGTTTATCTCAATGCCTTTGAATATTTCCGTATGGGCTATGCTTCGGCGGTTGCTTACGTTTTATTAGTGATTGTCAGTATCTGCATTGTCATCAATTATTGGCTCAAGAAACGCTGGGTACAGTATCACTGAAGAGGTAAACCGTGATTAAAACTTTGCGATTTACATTGATTGGTATCATTGCCGTTACCATGATTTTTCCTTTTTTATGGATGGTCTCCAATACTTTCAATACGGAAGAGAATATTTTTCGTATCCCTCCTGTCATGATTCCGGATTTGTTATTCAAAGAGGGGATGTTCACCAATTATATTAAGGTTTTGGGGGAGTTTAACTTTTTACGATACACTGGCAATAGCCTGTTTATTGCGTTTTCTACAGCATTTGGGCAAGTGTTTACTTGTTCCATGGCAGGTTTTGCCTTTGCAAAGATGGAATTCAGGGGGAAAAACCTGGTGTTTTCCCTGTTATTTTTAACGATGATGGTTCCCATTCAAGTCACGATCATTCCAGAGTTTTATCTAATGGTGCAACTCAATTGGATTGATACCTATCTCCCCTTAATCGTCCCTTCTCTTCTAGTGGGTTCTTTTGGCACACTGATGTATCGGTCTTTCTTTGAAGTGATGCCGAAAGATTTAGAAGAAGCGAGTGTGATCGCTGGGGCAGGGCCTTTCGTGATGTTTTTTAAAGTTTATTTTCCTTTGACAACAGCTCCCAGCGTTACCTTATTTATCATTGCCTTTATGAATAATTGGAATGATCTGTTGAGACCTCTTCTCTATGCGAGTTCTAATAAAGACTTGATGACGGTCACGATTGCTCTGACCGAGTTTCAATCCGAATATGATGCTCGTTGGAATTACCTTTTAACAGGCGCTGTTTTGTCCATCGTTCCATTATTGATTCTTTATTTTTCATTGCAACGTTATGTTGTCGCAGGAATCGCTCATTCCGGCATAAAAGGGTAATGCTTAACATTTCACAGAATTATATGGACATGCGTTTCAATAATGGCAATAGCAAAATGTAGGGACACGGAACCTGTCCATGTCCCTATTTTTTGCGACGCTTGTAGATTGTTACATTTTAAACGCAACCTAGTATTAGTCCTCGCAACACTCGATCAAGCCCTCTTAAAATGTTTATTTTAATGACACTCGCTTTGCTCACTACGACAATGCTTATTTTTTCAGGAGTTTGGATGCATACTTTATCCATTAAAGCCAAAAATGCCGATGTTCTGATTATCTTGGGATATTCTTGTTGCAATGATCAGGTTTCAAAGTTATTAAAGGAACGCCTCGATGTGGGGTTTGAGCTTTTTCAAAAGTTTAAATTCAAAAAGATTATTGTCACAGGAAATGCCGTTATCGCCTCCTCAACCAAAACAGAAGCAGAATGTATGTATGATTATTTGATGATGCTAGGGGTTAAAAATGAAGATATTATTTTAGAAAAAAAAGCGATGGATACCATTGCCAATATCCGGGAATGTCAGAAATTGATGGATCGGAATGGCTTAAAAAGCGCACTGGTCGTTTCCAATTCCTTTCATTTGCGCCGGACAAAATGGATTACTCAAAAATTGAATTTTCAATGTGACTTTTTTGCAAGACGGACTTTCTTGACACTCATAAATCAAATTCCCAATACCCTCAAAGAAATCTATCTTTATTTGAAACGGCTCACTCAGTATCCATGAAATGGTCGCACTATGTTGTTTCAAGGCATTATTATAGTGCGCCCAATTCCGAAACGATCATTCTTTTTCGGTTGGTTTCTGCTTTAGGTTTGTTAGATGTTTTCAGGGTGATCTCTTTTTGAGGTTAGCGGTTGTGGGTGTCGTCACTGACAACTTAACAGCTTGAGGTCATCTTGCGAATCAAACTTTCAAATTGAAAGAATTGTAACTTAAAATGGTTATCAATGGATCTCTTTTTCTCTCAGGCATTTAGCAGAAAAAATCGTATTCGCTGATGGATCACTGAAACAATAATAGAAAGGATTGAATCGCAATGGAGATACTTCAACCCTCAGGGTGGGCAAGACCGAAAGGTTATTCAAATGGCATTTCCGCAGAAGGAAAAATAATCTTTGTCGCCGGTCAAATTGGCTGGGATGAAACAGGAACTTTCCAATCAGATGACTTTGCGAAACAGGTGCAACAGGCGTTGTTGAACATCGTTTCCGTTCTTGCAGAAGCTAAGGCAAAACCGGAACATATCACCCGCCTGACTTGGTATATTACGGATAAACAGGAATATTTATCGTCGCTCAAATCTCTCAGTCAAGCCTATACAGAGAGTATCGGGCGCCATTATCCGACAATGTCGGTGGTACAAGTTGCCGGACTCCTCGAAGATCGCGCAAAAGTGGAGATTGAAGCAACCGCTGTTGTTCCTCATCAAAATTGATTCAGCACCCTCGAAAGAGATCACCTTGCCCGAAATCTGGCTTTTTTAAGGACGCTCAGAAGCAAAGCAACGAAACATTCAAGAGGCCGTCCATCCCCAAGAAACAGGTCAAAAAATCAAAAAAAATCCTGCCTAGATTTCCTTTACATCCTCATTTTCAAGTGGTAAGGTCTTGTAAATTTTGACGTACCGATGTGGCTGATATAGGTCAGTTGAGGAATTGAGAGAAGAACCAACCGATGTCAACAAGAACCCCCGAACCAGTAAGATCGCGCCCTAGCACAACCAAGACGATGAACTTGTCGGTATTGCTGAACGATCAAAAAATATTAGCTTATATTTTATTATTACCGACCATCTTAGTGCTTGGCTTTGTCGTTATATATCCTTTTTTTTCTGCGATTGGGATTAGCTTTTATGATAAATATATCGGCGCTCCGGCCACGTTTGCCGGTCTGGCAAACTATCGCGAATTGTTGGGTGATAATAAATTTCTACAAGTCGTAAGAAATACTCTTGTCTATACCTTTGCTGCGGTTGCAATCAAATTTATCCTCGGTCTAGCAATGGCAATGGTGTTAAGCCAGCCACGCAAACTCAACTACATTTACCGCACGCTTCTGTTCGTACCCTGGGCAGTCCCGACACTCATCACCGCCCTTAATTTCCGTTGGATTTACGACGACTTCAGCGGCATGATCAATAATGTTCTACTCGCTCTGTTCGAGATGGGGGATATTATTTCCTGGTTAGGTGATCCCAATCTGGCAATGGGGTCGATAGTTGCGGTGGCTATTTGGGCGGGGACACCATTTTATACCATGAGTTTTCTTGCCGGTTTACAGGCCATCCCTAGGGAGCTTTACGAAGCGGCGCGCATTGATGGTGCGAATCCATGGCAGGAGTTTCGGCATATCACGATACCGCAGATGCGTAACGTTTTCCTGATTGTCGTGATGTTATCGACGATTTGGACTTCCACTAACTTAGCCATCGTGCAAATTCTTACCAATGGCGGCCCTGCGAATGTCACGCAGATTCTGCCAAATCTATCGTTTAAATATGCGTTGCAAGCGGGTCGGCTGGGCATCGGTTCAGCCGTAAATATGATTTTCTTCCCGTTGCTGGCAATTTTTATTTTCTTTTTAAGTCGGCGTATGCTGGCGGAACGAGGAAATTAATATGGCTCAATCAACGATTTCTGGTACTCAGCGCTGGCAGAAAATTTTTGGCAATGTTTTGCTCGGCATATTTCTGATATGGACGCTGATACCATTTTACTGGATGCTGGTCACTTCGTTAAAAAAAGACAAAGAAATTTATGGTACGACAGCAACGCTGTATCCGCATGAACCGACCCTGGAAAGTTACCGTATTTTATTCTTCGAAACCGAATACTTCTTATTTTTTCGCAATAGCATGATTGTCGCGCTGGCGACTACATTTCTCACCGTACTATGTGCCTCACTCGGCGCTTATGCGACCACCCGGTTAGACTTTCCGGGGAGGCGCTGGTTTGCGCGTGGCATGATTTATACTTATCTGGTGCCGCAGTCACTCTTATTTATCCCACTGTTTGCGATCATGGTCGGAGTGGGTCTGAACAATTCATTGAGTGGACTGACACTGGCTCATATGGGCTTTACGATTCCCTTTTGCACCTGGTTGTTGATGGGGTATTTCATATCGATTCCAGTCGAGATTGAAGAAGCGGCGTTATTAGACGGTTGTAGCCGTATCGGCGTACTCTTCCGAGTGATTTTGCCAATGGCACTGCCGGCGCTGGCAGTGGTCGCGTTTTTCTCGTTTACTCTGTCCTGGAATGAATATCTGTTTGCCATCGTATTTAATTCGGATCCGGATGTACGCACGATTCCGACCGGACTGAGCAGTTTTATTGTAGAAGATGTGTTTTTCTGGGGCCCAATCATGGGTTCCACGTTTCTGACGGCGATTCCCCCCCTAATCGTCTATTTTATTTTTCAGCGCTGGTTAATCACTGGCCTGACTATGGGGGCTGTTAAAGGTTAAACCTCTCAATAATCTTTCCTGTGGAGAGGTTAGGATGAGGAAAACATTGTTCACTAAGGAGGAATTTATGAGTTCAAATAAATATACCCGTCGTGATTTTTTAAAGACCACTGCTGTTACTGGTGCCGCCGCATTTTCCAGTATTCAGATTATGGCACCGCGCAAAGCCCATGCAGCACGCGATCAAAAGCTGGTGTACTGGCATTTGCCAGCGTTTACGCCGCTTGCTGATGAGGCGATTGAAACGCAGTTTCATGAATTTGTTAAGCAGGCCGGTTTAAAAGATGGCGAAGCCGCGTTTGTCAAAGTGTCGAATAAAGATTTGACAACCAGACTTGCGGCGGCATTAGAAACCGGTACCCCACCGGATGTCGTGCGTTTATACGAATCTTCCGTACAGTTGTATCGCTCGCAAGGTCATTTAATGGATGTCAGCGACTTGGTCGAAAAAATGAAAAGTGAGGATGGCGGTCTGTTTGATGCCAGTTTGCTTGCGGTCAGCCACGAAGGTAAATACTACGGTCTACCGTTCGCGTTGAATCCGTGGCCAATGCATGCCCGGATTGATGTCCTCGAGAAAAACGGTCTCGAATACCCGCGTACCTGGGATGAATTTGTTGAAACCTCATTGAAGATCCAAAAACCGCCGTTTTACGCATTTGGGATGGATTTAGGGTTAACTGCCGATGCCAGCGATAACATCATGCAGGTTTGCTGGTGTTATGGCGGTTATTCGTTTGATGATAAAGGTCAACCCGCCTTTAACAATGAAGGCAATATCAAAGGCTTTGAATTCATCAATGAGATGTACAGTAAACATAAAATTATTCCACGTGGTGTCGTTGGCAATGGCGAAACCTCTTGGAATAATAAAGCGTATCAGTCGAAGCAAGTAGCGTTTATCAATAATCCAACCAGCGTCTATGCTTATCTGGCCGGTAACGATCAGGATTTGATGAAGAAAACGGGACTGTTTGGCGTACCGGCTGGCCCGGCAGGCGCTGTTAATCAAATCGATACCTGGTCATTGGGCGTATTTAAACAGGCAGCGGAACCCGAATTGGCGCGAGGTTTAGCCGCTTATTTTATGGAGCCGAAACGTTACAACGAGGTGATCACCAAAACTAACGGCCGATTTGTGCCGGTTTATTCAGATTTGTTTAACGACGAATGGTGGACTTCGCGACCGGAATTTAAAGAATTTATTAATATTGCCAAAACCGGTGTCCCGGTTAGCTATAAATCACCGCCGTCCGCAGTATCCGGTGAAATCCTAACGACTCACTTGGTTCCCGAAGCTTTGCAACAGGTACTGGTCAATGGCGTTGATGCAGCCACTGCCATAGGTGAAGCTCATGAGAAAATCGTAGCGATTCATGGCCGCTTAGGATAATGATCCTGTTCCCTCTTCTTCTAGAAGAGGGAACATAACATAAACTAGCTTCAATTAATTAATGAGTAAAGTGCTGTCACCGCGATCAAGAGGGTCAGCACAAATAGCTCGATCAGAGGGGAAGACGCGTTTGAGGAGAGATGACCTCTTGTTCCAGCGTGAGTAGCTTCTCTTTCGTATCCAATCCTCCTCCAAACCCCGTCAAATCTCCTGATTTTCCAATCACCCGGTGGCAAGGAATGACAATCGGAATGGGATTTTTTCCGTTGGCAGCACCGACTGCACGGGATGCTTTCGGATTGCCCAATTTTTCCGCAATCTCTCCATAAGAGGTGGTTTTCCCATAGGGGATTTCTTTCAGTGCCTTCCAAACGCTTTGTTGAAAAGCCGTCCCTTCTGGCGAGAGTTCAAGCTCAAAGCATTGGAGTTTTCCTGCAAAATACGCCTTGAGTTGATCAATCGCTTTTTTCAGATACTTCGACTCCTCAATCCAATCTGGCGCGGGGGCATGTGTATTTTTTCCTGCCGGAAACATGATTGCTTTGATGGCAGAACGGGTTCCAACAACCATCAATTTTCCAATCGGGCTTTTGAGATAACTATAATAGACCTGGTTCATATTTCTCCTAACGATGGGGATGATTCAAACGATAGTATAAATTCATGAAAATACGAAATTTTTTTAAGGAGTCGGTTGATAATTTTTCCAAAGATACATGGTGGCATAAGCTCTCCAAGGCCGCCAAGGATTCGCTTTTTCTAGGAGATCTTTGGAAGAAATTCTTGTATTCTCTGGTGAGGCGGCCTTCAATAAACCAAGATCTGCTGCCGGAAAAGCATCAGGTTCTCCCAAAGCACGGAGTCCGATGTATTGGGCAGTCCAATCACCGATGCCTCGTATTTCGGTGATTTGTTCGGTGAATGTTTTAAAATCAACAGAACCATCAAAAGTCAACTTTCCTTGACAAACGGCGGTGGCCATATCACGGATGGTCTGACTCCGTGCTTTCGTCAGACCGATTTCTGCGAAGTTGGCTTGCGAGAGCGATTCTGCGGTGGGAAAGAGCACCGTCAAATGATCGCAATCCGTTCCCTCCCATTTTTCACCATAAGCCTTTGCCAAACGCCCGGCGAGCGTGGTTGCGGCTTTGACAGTGATTTGCTGCCCCAAAATCGCCCGTACCGCTATTTCAAACCCATCCCATGCGCCAGGAACTCTCAGTCCTGGGGACGCTGCCATCATCGGGGCTAAGAAAGGATCTTGCCCCAAGTGGTTTGAGATTTCCATGCAGTTGGCTCTCAAATCGACAATCCGACGAACCCGCTCTACAATTTTAAAAAGGGCTTTCGAATCGGGGAAGTGAATTTGAAGTTTGATCACATTTTTATCGTCAAAAAAATTCAGCTCAAATTCCCCTTTTTTCCCATCCAAGGAGATGGTTCTGCGGTACGAGGTTTCTTCGACAACTTCAATGCCTGGAATGGCGCGGCTCCCCAGAAAATCTAGCAGGGATTTCCAATCAAAGGGAGGACGGAATTGAAGTTGGAAATGGATCGTGTTGCCTGCCTGTCCTTGGGTTTTGGTCTTTCGTAATTTGCTCGGTGTTTTGCCATAGGTTTTTAGAAAAGCATCATTGAAGCGACGGATACTATTGAATCCCGCCGCAAACCCAACTTGAGTCATCGGCAATTCTGTTTCATCGATCAGCTTTTTGGCAAAATGGAGCCGCTGTGTCTGAGCCACCGCTAAGGGAGAGGCTCCGAGATGTTTATGGAAAAGGCGCAACAAGTGTCGAGGCCCGATCCCCAACGTTTCAGATAATTCATCAACACTGCCTTCATCGAGAGCACCCGTGGCAATCAACTTCAAAGCGCGGGAAACGGTCACGGAAGTTCCATTCCAGGCAGAAGTGCCAGGGGAGGATTCGGGTCGGCAACGCAAACAAGGGCGAAATCCTGCCTCTGACGCGGCCGCCGCTGACGGATAAAATTGCACATTTTTCGCCTTGGGGATGCGTACCGGACAGACAGGCCGACAGTACACGCCAGTGGTGATCACACCAATAAAAAAATGGCCATCGAACCTGGCATCTCTCGTCTGTCGCGCGCTTTCACACACTTTAGGATCTAATAACATAACCTCTCTCCATGTTTGTTTTCGATTGTTTGGAAAATCATGTGACTCAAAAATCATGAGCCAATACTACCCATTTTCGAGAGGAATGTCTGGCCATTTTCGGACGTGTTTATTTTTAATTTATATCCCCAAAGCAGACAGATCCAAATACCCTTCTTTGAGAGGAGGGCACCAGAAATAACTTCCGTTGATAGGGCGAGTGAATTGGAATAAAGCGTCAGGAATGCCGTCTTCAAGCCCCACCATTCGTTTCAGTAATACTTCAAAAGCATCAAAGGATTTACCAAATGCAACAAAAACCAAACCCGCTCGATTGCCTTCCGACCAGGGCGTGGAGCGTCGCAGGATAAAGGCTTCTGGTTCAAAGCTTTCCTGGGCTGTTCTTTTGACGTGTGCGGAAGAAGGCGCGTCTTCTAATTCTTCATTATCGGATTTGCGACGCCCGATACTGTTGTCTTGTTCCTCTGCCGACATTGATTCAAATTGATCAAAATTGTGGAGCCATTGTTGAACCGCAACAAAGCTAGAACCATCCAACCCTTCCCCTTGTCCACGAACAATGGCGGCTTCAATGGCATCGGCTCCTTCAGGGTTTTCTGTTCCATCTTCATAACCTGTCAGGTCATGGCCTGGGCCGTACCGGAACGCATCGATCACTTTTTCTAAATGAAATGCAGAAGAAAGGGTTTTTTGAAGAAACCGCCCCCGATGCAGCAACTCTCCTTGCTCATCTCCTCGAAGCCAACACCAAAGCGCCACGGGAGTTGAAGGAATTTCAATGCTGGCTCCGACATAACTGGGAAAGGTACGCAGTCCCTCAATACTTTCTTCTAGAGAAAGCAGCAGAGACTGCCCTAATCCCACAACCGTTTTTTCACCATCAACTAAATTACTGAGGATTTGTAACGCCCCAAGGGCATTTGTACCGGGTTTTTGAGTGAAAACTAGATAACGTGCTTGAAGGGGCGGAGGGGCTAAAATTCCGGGTTGAACATTATTCATGATTGCTCCTTTATTTGAATGATCGATTGGAGAATGAGAGGGCGATTGAACTTTTCATCTCGAATAGAAAGAGAACCGTCTCTTAGATTTTTAACACAATCTTTTGGGGATTTCGAGGAAAGATAACAGTAATTTTTGAGAAGAAATGCTAAGGTGGAGAAATTCAGTCAGTGGATCAAACTCAAATGGGGAATCTTTTGGAAAACGGCAGATCCCTACCAACAAACTTGTTTTAAAAGGAGAATGTCATGGGAGAGAAGCTCAATCAGGGAATTCATATTGCGGTGGTCATCGGCAGCGTGCAACCGGGAAATTATACGTCAAAAGCCGTCAATTTGGTTGTGGATGAATTGAAGCAACACCAAGAATGCACGGTGGAGGTGATCGACCCCGCCACGATGAATTTGCCTTTTCCGGGAATGCCCGCATCGGCGGATACAGCCAAATTGCGTGAAGCGATATCGAAAGCAACAGGCGTTATTTTGTCAACACCTGAGTACCATGGAGGCTACAGCAGCGTGATCAAATTGTTGATTGAAAACATGGGATTCCCTTCCGATCTGGGAGGCAAACCAATCTCTCTGCTCGGAGTTGCGGCAGGGCGAATTGGAGCGATCAAGTCACTTGAAAGTTTACGCGGCATTTGTTCCCATGTGGGAGCGATTGTGATGCCGGGGCCTGTTTCAATAGCAGGGATTCGGGAAGTGTTTGATGAAGAAGGGAACTGTCAGGATGAAGCCACAGAAAAATTGATTCGCTCTGTCGCCACCCATTTACTCGATTATATCAAAGACAGTATCTGCCCCAAGATTGCTTTGGAAGCGATGGTCCGCTCGAATGCCGCTTGAACTTGCCAAGCCGAGCATGGGGTGTGGATTTTAAACCATTTTGTCAGTTGAGGAAAAGGGAGTGAAGATCCTGTTTTGCGCAATGGGAATCTTCTGTAAGCGCACTGTCCGTACTGAATCAAAAAAGAAAATTATGTCAGAATATACCGCAAAAATTGAATGGGAAAGCAATGGAAATTTTCTTGAAAATACCTACAGTCGGGGGCATCGTTGGTACTTTGATGGAGGCGCAGAAATTCCGGCGTCTTCGTCTCCCGATGTGGTGCCAATTCCGATGTCGGTGGCAGCACATGTTGATCCAGAAGAAGCCTTTATCGCTTCATTGTCCAGTTGTCACATGCTCTGGTTTTTAGCAATTGCGGCAAAACGGCGATTTGTTGTTGAGCATTATCTTGATCAGGCTTTCGGCACTATGGAGAAGGATGCCGAAGGGAAAATAGCCATCACCAAAGTCATCTTAAAACCTGAAATCATTTTCTCTGGTGAGAAGCAACCGACCCGCAAGCAGTTGGAAAAAATGCACCATCAGGCTCATGAAAATTGCTTCATTGCCAATTCAGTCAAAACCGAAGTTGAAACAGTGATTCTTTGATATGAAACCATTGCTTTTTACTTCCTGCCTCGCCGCCAATGCTGATTTTATTGGAGAAGCGCTGGCGAGTTATGTGGCGCAGGAGTTTCAAATTCCGACTCAATTCATTGGGGATATTTCTACAAAAGAGCGAGAAAATCTGTTTGAGGCGGGCGAGATCCAAGTCTGCTGGATGTGTGGTTTGCAGTATGTCCGAAAAATCGAACAGAAACTTCCTTTGGAATTGCTAGCGGCTCCGGTGATGCAGGAAAGCCGGTATCAGAATCGCCCCATTTATTTTTCGGATATCGTGGTTCATGCTCAAAGCAGCATTCAAAATTTTGAAGAATTGGAGGGCGTTTCCTGGGCGTATAATGAGCCTGGTTCGCATTCAGGGTGCTATTTGGTGCGATCTCACTTGGCATCCTTGGGAAAAAATGCGGAATTTTTTGGGAAGATTGTGCAATCAGGCGGTCATCAATTGTCCCTACAAATGATTCTCAATCAGCAAATAACCGCGTCGGCGTTGGATAGCACGGTTTTGGATTTAGAATTGAAAAACTTTCCAGAATTCCGTTCTCAAATTCGGATTATCGAAACCATTGGCCCAAGCCCGATTCCTCCTTGGGTCATTTGGAAGAATGTTTCATTAGAACTGAAGAAAGCGTTACAAACGCTATTTTTCGAGATGGATGAAACTCCTCAAGGGCAAGAAATCCTGGCAGAAGGGCTGATGAGGCGTTTTGATCCGATCAAAGACCAAGACTATCACCCCATCCGTCAGATGGCGCAAGAGGCTGAAAATGTGCCTTGGCCGGTTGCCTAACGGCTCAATGATGCGCACCGCCAGGGCCGTGGGCATGGCCATGTTGAAGCTCGTCCTCGGTTGCTTCTCGAATACTGACAATAGACACCTTAAAATTCAACGTTTCTCCTGCCAACGGGTGATTGGCATCGAGGGTGATGTTATCGCCGTCAATGGCAATCACCGTCGCGACTTGATCGCCTTGTTCCGATTGAAATTCCAACTGCATCCCTTTTTCTAATGGCTCCTCTACCCCTGCAAAATCGGCTCTTGGAGCGACTTGCATCAAGGCCTCATCCCGCTTGCCATAGGCTTCCTTAGGAGGAATCGAGACTTGAAAAGAATCCCCTTCCTCTTTGCCTTCCAATTCCTTTTCCAATCCTGGAATCAGATTTCCGATTCCGTGGATATAGGCCAGCGGTTCTCGCCCTTCTGAAGTGTCCATCACTTCGCCGTCATTGTCAGTCAGCGTATATTCAAGGGACGCCACCGTACTTTTTGTGATTTTCATGGGATTTCCTATTAGATTGAGAAAATTGGAGATGGTGTTTAAATGTGCTAAAAAGTCTCAGAATGCAGAAGTAAAGGTATATGTTAAGTGGAAACGATCCTAACGGTTTTTATCAATATCAAACAAATCGGTTAATTGTTCAATCATGGTTTTCCCCAGCTCCCCGACATCAGCGATCCGCACCGCTCTTTTGTAATAATGCGTGACATCATGGCCGATGCCAATGGCAATCAATTCGACTGGGGAGAGCCGTTCAATGACATCAATCACAGCATGCAGGTGTCTTTCGAGATAATTTTTTTTATTGACCAGCAGGGTGCTATTGTCCACCGGCAACCCATCAGAAATGACCATCAAAATTTTACGCTGCGCGTCTCGTCCTGCGATGCGATTGTGTGCCCACAATAAGGCTTCGCCATCAATATTTTCTTTGAGCAAATCCTCTCGCATCATCAACCCTAAATTTTTCCTTGCCCGGCGATAGGGCATATCGGCATCTTTATAAATGATGTGTCGGAGATCATTCAAACGTCCTGGATTTTCTGGTTTTCCTGCGGCCAACCAGTTTTCTCGGCAATGCCCTCCTTTCCAGGCAACGGTGGTGAAGCCAAGAATTTCTACTTGCACAGAACAACGTTCCAGGGTTTGCGCTAATAAATCTGCACACATCGCCGCGACCGTCATTGGCCGTCCGCGCATCGAACCGGAACAGTCGATCAATAACGTGACGACGGTGTCTCGAAATTCAGTATCTTTTTCCCGTTTGAATGAGAGTGAATTGAGAGGATTAGTAATCACACTGGCCAGTTGAGCGGTATCGAGGATTCCTTCATCAAGGCCAAATTCCCAGCTTCGTTGCTGGATGGCCATCAACCGGCGTTGCAACCAAGTGGCCAGGCGAGCGGTGATATTTTTGATCGGTTCTAATTGATAATCCAAATGTTTGCGCAACCGTGCCAAGGATTCGGGATCACAGAGATCCTCGGCTCTCACCAACTCATCATATTGTGTCGTGTAGGCGTTATAAAATTTTTTCGAGACTTGATCAAAATCAATTTGCGGACGCCAATAAGAAATCGCTTTTGTTTCTTCTTCCGCATCTGTCAAGTCTTCATCCCGATCAAATTGATCACTCTCCAGATCGCCCTCGTCATCGCCTTCCGCGAATTGTGTGGAATCGGAACCCTCATCTTCATCAGCATCGTTGTTTTCCTGCGGGCTTTCTTGATCCTCCTCTTCACTGTGCTCCGGCTCCTCTTCAGGCGGTGCGCCCAATTCTTCCTCAAATCCCAACATCTCAATGATCTGACGAAATTTCATCGCAAAGCCACGTTGATCATGAACCAACTCAGCGACCACGTCCAATTCCCCAGAAAGCTGTTCTTCGAGCCACTCTCGATTTTGATCCAGTTGCGCTTTTGCTACCGGAAGCAAGGGACGTTTGATCAATTTTTCGCGGACGAGCAAGCCTAATGCGTCTCCCAACCCCTCCAAGGAATCGCTCGCTTTTTGATGAGAATCCTGTTCCCGAAGCCGTTCTTCTAAAGCAATAGCGAGATTGTTCCCGACCCCTTTCATCCGGGCAGAACCAATCGCGGCCAGCCGAGCGTCTTCTGTCGCTTCAAAAATGGACAAAGCCGTTCCGCTCTCAGGCATCAATTTTTGATGAAGGCGATCATCGTGGTAGCGCAAACGGAGGGCATAAGCGTCTGCCGCTCCTCGGCTTTTGGCAATTTCGGTCGCGTCGAATTTGGTCGATGGTAACGGAATCAGCGAGGGTTTATTTTTGATCAAGGGGGTGCTGTTATTGAATGTCACCGTCAGTTCGTTCTTCTCAGAAATCGCACGAATGGTTTCAGTGAGGGCACGTTTCAAGGTTTCGACAGGATTGTTCTCTTTGCTCAACTTGATTCTCCTTGATCCAATTGAGAAGGATGCTGTTGATTGCCTGGTCAGGGTTTGAGCACCAAGCAATCAACGAATTGCATTTATTAGAAAAGTGGGGGGCCATTAGTTTTCGGGCTGAGCCATATGAACCACCGATTCATCCAGTTCTTCTCCAACACAACGTTGATAATATTCGGCAATGGTGGTTCGTTCCATTTCATCACATTTGTTGAGGTAGGCCACTCGGAAGGCAAAACCGACATCTTTAAAGATTGAGGCGTTTTCCGCCCAATTGATCACGGTTCGTGGTGACATGACGGTTGAAATATCTCCGTTCATGAACCCTTGACGGGTCAAATTAGCGACAGAAACCATGTTGGTGATGGTGCTTTGTCCGTCATCGGTTTGCCATTCTGGCACTTTTGCCAACACAATATCCTTTTCTTTTTCAGGCGCCAGATAGTTCAAGACGGTGACAATATTCCAGCGATCCATCTGTCCTTGGTTGATTTGTTGAGTGCCATGATACAAACCGGAAGTGTCGCCTAAACCGACCGTGTTGGTGGTGGAAAACAGGCGGAAATGGGAGTGCGGGTGAATCACGCGATTCTGATCGAGTAAGGTCAATTTCCCATCAACTTCGAGAATGCGTTGAATCACAAACATGACATCGGGACGGCCTGCATCATATTCATCAAAGACCAAAGCCGTCGGATGCTGAATACACCAAGGCAAAATCCCTTCACGAAACTGTGTGATTTGTTTGCCCTCCTTCAAAACAATCGCGTCCTTACCAACTAAATCTATGCGACTGATATGACTGTCTAAATTGACACGAATGCAAGGCCAATTCAACCGTGCCGCCACTTGTTCAATATGTGTGGATTTCCCCGTGCCATGATAGCCTTGTATCATCACACGCCGATTGTGAGTAAAACCGGCGAGAATCGCTAGGGTGGTTTCTCGATTAAAGCGATAGACCTTGTCGGTTTCCGGAACATGTTCGGTCGGTTTGGAAAAAGCAGGGACTTGCAGATCAATATCAATCCCAAACGCCTCGCGTGCGTCTACGGTGGTATCAGGGGTTGAGTCGGGGGAGAGGGGTGCGTGTTCTAGTGTCATTTTAAAACCAACCTGTTCAAGAAGTAAATGTTATCAATTGATCCAGCTTGTGCCACTCTAAACTTTTCTGGCCCGCTGAGTGGGGGAGAAAAAAGAATCTGGTTTGACGATGTGATTGAATAGGATCGTGCCGTTTTTTGGAAATTACCTAAGAGGAATGTCATCCGTCAGAATGATTGAATAGTCAATTCAAAAACCCTCTCTTCCGTTTAGACGAGCCAACTGCTCATCAGTGGGTTCCGCTCAACAATACCAAGGTTCATTCAAATAAGGAAAGGTCGCTCGTGACGGTAGAAGCGAGGGATTTGGTAAAGGCGCATCATCGGATAATTGACGATTCAGACAATCCCAGAGCGTTGAGAAAATTTCCTGCCGAGAGCTTTCTTTTGCGGTTCCTTGCGTGACTAATTCGAGAATTTCAAGATAAAACGCTTCAATTTTTTCATCGGGATGGCGCCATTCATAGGCAAGGGATTCTTCATTGAAGCCTGCGACAAATGGTTGTAATTCTGCAAGTTCAAAGAGTTTGGAACCTTCTGGAAGCAAAAGCCGAATGGCTAATTGAATCGGAGCGACCTGCTCGACTAACCCCAGGCTCCACAAGGAATTCAGCAGTTTTTGATAACCGGCCAAAGTAGTCCAAGGCGTGAAAGGAATGAAGGTGGGATTGAGGGCAAGATCGAGTTCCTGAAACAAATGCGCCACTCGTGTAAAATCTGCGAAAGTGTGGTTCTTATTAAAAATCGAAAGCAGACGATCTTCCATTGATTCGACTGCGCTGGTGACGATCACACAACCCGTTTTCTTGAGCAAGGGGAGGGCAGCGGCATGTTTCAAAAGGTGTTCAATTTTGATCGTGACATCATAGCTCACTTCTGGAAATTCTTCATGCAAGGCTTGCACAAGAGGCAACGCATGGCCAATCCCATTGAAAAAATCTGGATCGCCAAAGGTGATATGTTTTGCTCCGGCCGCGACTTGCTGTCGGATATCGGCCAAGACAATCTCTCGTTGGATCACACGAAATTTCCCTTGATAGACGGGCACCACCGGGCAATGACGGCACAAATGTTTGCAGCCTCGGCTGGCTTCGACAGAGCCGACAAGACGGGATGGCTGGTCCTTCCAAAGCAAATGCGCGTATTTTGATAAATCCGGAAGATCTTGGCGATCAGGGAGCAAAAATTGCTGGCGTGCTAAAGAGGTGAGAGGTTCAGTTTGCTTGAAAACAGCATCATCTTTGTTTTGCAGACGCTGGCACAGATGGAGCAAGCCTTCTTCAAATTCTCCTCCAAGGAGGGTCGCTACTCCCAAACGGCGGAGATAAACCTGATTCAACGGGGCATAGAGGCCATAGCAACACAGATGGGCTTGAGGCGCGAGTTGTTGAATGCGAGGGATATATTTTACCGCAAGTCGGGTTGCGGTGTGCATGGGAATATAAAAAGCGACGAGATCCGCCTGGCCGATGATTTCTACCGGAAGCGCATCAATCGCCACATCGGCACAAGTCACCTCAACGCCATTGCGTCGCAACCAAGCGGCCGGTGAGGCCAGACCAAAGGGTTGTCGTCCGAGTTCATAAGTCGAGATTAAAACGGCTTTCAGCATAAAGGAAACTCGTGATTACTTTCCTGGCTGATAATAGGGATTGGTGCCATTGGCATGATCCGTCACATCCAGAATTTCTTCAATTCCTGGAATATTTTCCTTCACCACCACTTCGACTCCTTGCTTTAACGTCACATTGACCATGCCACAACCTTTGCAACCGCCTCCAAACTCAAGATAGACGCGGTGATCTTTAATGTCGATCAATTCAACCACACCGCCATGACCGGCCACCATCGGATTGATCTGCTCTTCCAGTAGTTGCTGCATCATTGCCATTTCGGAACCCTCTGATACTGGCGCAATTTCCCGCTCTGGATTGGTGATGCTAAGCCCTTCTGCCGCCGTTTCATCATAATCAACAGTGGTTTCGACTAAGAAAAATAAACTATCGAGATCCACATAAACCTCAATCTCTCCCACTCGCAACACGGTATCTTTGGAAACATCATCATCGGCTTTCACAAAATCGACACTATAGCGAGCTTTTTTAGGAGAAATCGGTTTAGCGGCAATCCGAAATCCTTTTAAGGGAGGATCCGATTCCGACAAACATTGCTTGATATGCGCTTGAGCCGCATCAGTGATTTTGAATTTTGATTGGCTGGCGGCTTGGATCAAGTCTTTGTAATCCTCAATATAGCTGAAGGTATCGAAACCATTTTCATAGAGAATTTCGGCGGCTTGCTTTGTCTCGCCATTGCCACCTCCACAAAGCAAAATATCGCCTTCATAGGGCAATTGATAAATCGCGTCTTCAAAATGCTCGATTGGCAATGAATAGGCTCCCATCACATGGGATTCATCAAATTCTTCCGCAGTCCGCAAATCAAAAACATAGGGACGCGCCGAGGTTCTTCTTTTTTCCAGAAAATCGTCAAAAGACACCTTGTAATCCTCAGGATTGAATTTTTCTTCTTCCAGCTCAGGATTTGATAAGTTTTTAAAATTAAACATGCCTGTCTCCTTGTTCTCAATTGATCATCGTCTCAAATAGCACTTGTTTAGTCCTGATTGTACTGAAAGTTTTTATTATGTCAATAGGATTCAGGCGTGGGCTACGATTATGAAAAACAATATTAGCGAATCCGCACTTCTTCAAATTGTTTCAATTCACTTGATTCAACAATGGTTTTTTCTCAAAATAAGTGGCTAAATTATCCATCACTAACTGTCCCATCGCCATCCGAGTTTCATGGGTTCCGCTCCCGTGGTGTGGTTGCAATACCACATTTTCTGTCATTTCAATCAATTCTTGTGGGACATGCGGTTCGTTTTGATAAACATCCAGCCCCGCCGCTCCCAAATGTCCCTCCTGTAGCATTTGCACCAGAGCGGACTCGTCCACGACACTCCCTCTAGCAATATTGATCAACGTCCCTTGAGGCCCCAACGCTTTCATCACATCGGCATTGATGATCTTTTCGGTTTCGCGATTGCCTGGGATGACTGCGATGAGCATGTCAGAGTTTTTGGCCAAACTAAGGAGATCCTTATAATAAGGATAAGGCACGTCTTTCTGATTTCGGTTATAATAGGCAATCGACATTTTGAAAGCCGTCGCTCGTTGGGCAATGGCTTCGCCGATCCGGCCCAACCCCAGAATCCCCAGCTTTTTTCCAGTCAAAGAACGGCTGAATGGCATCGACGCATGTCGCCAGTTGCCCTCTCGCACATAACGATCCGCCTTGACCAGGCATCGGCTGGTCGCGAGCAGCAACCCAATAGCGAGATCAGCGACATCATCGGTGAGGACATCAGGAGTGTTGGTCACGGCGATCCCTCGGTCGGAGGCCGCGAGGGTATCAATCGTGTCATAACCGACCCCAAAATTAGCAATGATTTTTAAATGAGGGAGCGTCTCCATAAAAGCCTGGTTGATTTTTGGAAAAGGAACCGACTGAGCAAAATCATCATTGATGAAACCTTGAGTGGAGACCGCTTCACAACGATCTGCTATTTTTGCGAGCAATCGCATTTGCGCCTCGCCCTCTCCGGCTTCCCAGAGTTTGTGAGTCGTGTACAAAGCATCGAGTTTCTCAATGGTGGGAGGGTGCCAATTGTTGGTGATGAGCAAATCCGTTTTATTGGTCATGGTCGTTTATCCTATTTTAGGAGTCAAAAAAGAAAGGCCGCCTTTCGTTCAAAATCGGGTCAGCAGTAAATAAGTAACATGAGCACCTTGATCTTGCAATCTCTCTTGGAGCAAAATATTGCGGCTTTGGCTTGCATTTCAAGAAAAAATAGCGTTTAAAGAAAGACACTTTTTATTCAGTTGAACCCATCACACGCGGATAGCTTATGACAAAGATCGATGCCAATCAAATCGGAAGTTTTGTAAATACCTTTTGGGATGAAAAGATCATTCCAACTTTGATGGAATACATTGAGATTCCCAACAAATCCCCCATCTTTGATCCAGATTGGGAAGAAAACGGCTCTATGGAAAAAGCATTGCAACTGGTGATTTCCTGGTTGGAGCGGCATTCGATTCCTGGTAGTTTTTTGCACATCGGGCGGATCAAAGGACGGACTCCAATGCTGGTGTTGGAGGTGCCTGGCACCATTGATAATTCGGAGCGAATGCCCACCGTCTTGCTTTACGGACACCTGGACAAACAGCCTGAAATGGAAGGATGGCGGGATGGACTTGGCCCTTGGAAAGCGGTGATGGAGGAGGACAAACTTTATGGACGCGGAGGCGGCGATGACGGATACGCCATTTTTGCCTCGATTTGCGCCATCAAAGCCATTCAAGAGCAAGGGATTCCCCATGCGCGATTTGTGGTTACGATTGAATTTTCTGAAGAAAGCGGCTCTCCGGATTTGCCTGCTTACATGGAAGAATTTGAAGACATCATTGGCCGCCCAAACTTGGTGATTTGCCTTGATTCGGGCGCGGGGAATTATGAGCAATTGTGGTCCACGACCTCCCTACGAGGGATGCTGGGTGGTACTTTGAAGGTCGAAGTCTTACGAGAAGGCCTCCATTCGGGGATGGCCAGTGGGATCGTTCCTTCGTCATTTCGGATTGTGCGCCAATTGCTTTCCCGCATTGAAGATGAAAAAACAGGGCAAATCCGACTCGATGAATTGTATGTGCAAATTCCACCTCAACGACTGGCACAGACTCAAAAGTCTGCGGAAATCCTCGGGGACACGGTTTATTCAGACTGCACCTTCCCAGAAGGGATGCAGCCAGTGGATTCCGATCCTGTAGAACTCCTGTTGAATAGCACCTGGCGACCCGCCTTAGCCATTGTTGGCCAAGAAGGGATGCCTTCCTTACAAATGGGAGGCAACGTTTTACGGCCATACACCACCCTCAAATGGTCGCTTCGCCTTCCCCCGACTCTCCCTGTCGCTTCAGCGAGGATCGCATTAGAAAGAGCCTTGACGGAAGACCCTCCTTATGGAGCAAAAGTCACCTTGGATTTTGAAGTCGGTGGCGCAGGGTGGATGGCTGGAGAATTGGCTCCGTGGTTAGAGCAATTATTGGATGAGGCATCGCAAAGCTACTTTGGCAAAAAGGCCATGTATTTTGGCGAGGGAGGAAGTATCCCTTTCATGTGCATGCTCGGTGAAAAATTCACGGAAGCTCAATTTTTGATCACGGGGGTTCTCGGCCCTGAAAGTAACGCCCACGGCCCCAATGAATTCATCCACATCCCTTATGCCAAAAAACTGACAGCGAGTGTAGCTTACATTTTGGCAAAGCATGGACTCTTGGAATAATACCAAAGATGAATTTCCTGGAATGCTTCGAGAGGAATGAGCTGAGATTTGAGTTTAGATTGAGAAAAAACGGCAAAGGAGGTTTTGTAAAGAAATAAAGAAAAGAAGCGGCGCTCTTTTTTGAAAAGAACGCCGTGAGGGGAGGAGCAATTAGTCTTCGATTTTTCCAGTTTCTATTCGTTTTTTATGGAGACCTTTCAATTCGTATAGACCCTGCTGTAGTTCAAAAAATCCATGCCAATGGGCATAATCAGGTGCGCCCATCATTGCGCCATGACGAGCTCGCCGTCCTTCGTGGTGCCATAGATGGTAAAAAGCGATCTGGAATTTATCGGTCCAGGGATTCGATTTCAAAAGCCCTTTTTCTTTCAATTCATCCAGCATCTTTTTGGCGGGTTTGTAGTAGCCTTCATTGTAGAGCATCACCGCTTTATCCCCTTGTTTGAAGAAATTATTGGTGTGCCGTTTGATGTGGCATGAGGAGCAAACTTGTTTCATCTTTTTGCGCCCTTCTTTACCATTCCCCAGACGTGGGCTTAGGACATCGTTCGAATTGCGAACAGTGGACATTTTCGCCCACAAATTCCAGTAAAGGCGTTCGGTGATATTATGGGTGGTTTTCAATTCTCCAATCCCACTCATGTGACAGGTGGCGCAGGTCGGACCGCGATAATCTCCAGGCTCCCAGGCATCTGGAGCGCTGTCCCATTTCCAATTGTCGCCATCAGTGAGGAAAACATGCCCGTGTTTGCTGTTTTCAAAAATTTCAATATCTGGATGATCCGGGCCGAGATGACAAGAAGCGCAGGCTCCGGGTTTTCGAGCCTCTGCAATATCAAATTTGTGTCGTGTGTGACATACGGTACAATTCCCGGTGCTGCCATTAGGATAAATATTCCCGATTCCCGCATTGGGCCAGGTTTCAGCAGTCGGGTATCCTTGTTCATCCAGTTTGATTTTTGTGCCGTGGCACTGCATGCAGCCGGTTTCATCAGGCGCATTGCTCAATTCTGGATGGGAGCGCCCTTCGTGCTTTTGCACAAGAGCATGGAGGTTGTCTTTTGGAATGATTTGATGATAAGCACGGAAATGACCACTTTTATTGAATTGATCGAGTTCTTCTACATGGCAGCGCCCACAGACACTGGGAGGGACGAGGACAGAAACATAGATATCGGTCCCAATCAAATCTTCGTGCTGGGTCGCCATCGGAGAATCTTTACTAACCCGATGGCAGTCGATACAAGAAACGCCGACATGCCCATGTCGGCTATCTTTCCAATCATTTAAAACACCAGGATTGACATTTTGATGGCAAGTCACACAACTTTTCCCGGCTTTGGTCAACCCACGATCAATCACAATAGATTTGACATGACTCAAATCGCCAACACTTTCTGTTGAGGACGTTTGCGCCGTAGCTGTTGTGCTCATCATCCCGATGATCAACAATGAAGCAATGAACCAGTTTTTTAATTTCATTTTCCCCCTTTTATTGTGATTGATTAGAAATGAAATCTTTCAAGTTGTGGTGTCCGACAAACTGATGACAAGAGACACATTTTTTTTCAGTTGTGCCTAAAAAATAAGGTTTGTGGGCAACAAAAGCACGATTGCTCGCCATCGTTGCGCGTTCGAGGTTTTGATGGCAGGACAGACAACCGGAATCATAAACATAATGTTCACGGCGCTCTCGTTTGGCAATCCAGTCAATTTTTTCTAAATCGTAGGTCAGTTCCGCCCAAATATCATGCAGGCCGGTTTGCGCTTTTGCGACAGCGTAATGGAACGGGCCATCATGAGGAAGGTGGCACCCTAAACAATCGACCACCACCCCCATTTTATTGTTCCCGCCATGCACATCTTGTTCATAAGATCGGCGCATGGGCTCCATCGTGTGGCACGATGCGCAAAATTCCGCGTCTTTCGTGTTCTCAAAAACACTTTCCACACCATACCAACTCGTTCCTCCGAAAAAGACCAGACAGAAGAGAAAAACGATTGTCAGTAACCAGCGCTTGCCTTTTGATCCTTTGGAATTCATATTCCTCGAAGTTATTTTCGGATGTTTGAAACTTAAAGAAAGGTGTCTCTTTTATTTTGATAATTTATTTTTTTGAGAAAATCAAGTTTTTTAATGAAGCGGGTATGGGCAGTTTTATATTGAAGAATACTCCTCTGATTGTTTCCTTTTTCGGAAGACCCCAAAAAGTTTCCTCGTCCAGCAGAGAGAAAATTTGAGGGTTATCCAATTAAAATTCTTGCAAAAAAATGCGGTTTGATGCACCATTTATTCAATCTCTTTCGGGTTTAATTCCCCGTAGCTTGCGTTGAAAAAGATGATCGGATTGAATACCCCGTTTGAGCATCGCAAAAGCCGAAAGGATGAAAATGAGTACAGTAAAAAAAGAGAAAGCCCCTCGAAACTGGGTGACAACCCTAATGTTCAGCCTGAGCGCACTCGTTGCTGTTACGATAGTCCCGGCTTATGGGTATTTCTATGGTTATGACGTT
>WASW01096703.1_pt1 | contig 31950 bp, 27 predicted proteins | sample 5698521 | NCBI WGS metagenome assembly WASW01 (sample SAMN11175560, study PRJNA528189) | sponge metagenome | isolation source: marine sponge | host: Leucetta | place: Antarctica: Western Antarctic Peninsula, King George Island | collected 2013-01
CCCTGCCGCCCTTTTGTTTTTTGTTAAAGTCATAAAAGACCTTCCCGCCACTTTGATTATGCGCCCATTCAACTTCAACACACTGGCAGTTCGCGCATATGAGCTTGCATCTGATGAACGTTTAGCTGATGCTTCCACTGCGGCATTAGCCATAGTATTTACCGGCATTATCCCAGTGATCCTTTTAAACATCTCTATAAAAGCCAATGCCCGATAACAAACCATTACTTGATGTTAGAAATGTATCTGCTTCACATATGAAGCTGGGTATTCTTGAGAATACTAATTTACAAGTAAGTGCACACGACATTGTTTGCTTGCTAGGCCCTAGCGGTTGTGGAAAAACCACTTTATTAAGATCTATTGCAGGTTTACACGCAATTGATCGAGGCAGCATCGAAGTTAAGAATAGAGTGATAAGCACACCACAGAACTCTATTGCACCTGAAGCACGAAATATTGGCATGATGTTTCAAGACCTGGCTTTATTCCCGCATTTAACTATTCTCGATAACGTTGCTTATGGTATTCGCAAACTACAAAAAACCTATATTCAGCAGCAAGTCAAACATGTATTAGACTTGGTCGAGATTGATGCAAATCATCATCGCAAATATCCTCACGAACTTTCAGGCGGGCAACAGCAACGTGCTGCATTAGCAAGAGCGCTTGCACCTAAACCTTCAATATTATTATTAGACGAACCATTTTCAAGCTTAGATCCTGACCTAAGAGAACAGCTCGCCACTCAAGTCCGAGACATTCTAAAACAAGAAAAAATGACTGCCGTGCTAGTTACTCATGATCAGCAAGAAGCGTTTGCAGTCTCTGATTGGGTCGGCGTAATGCATCAGGGAAAGATTGTGCAATTTGATACGGCCTATAATATCTACCACGAGCCTGTTTCTCGGTTTGTCGCAGACTTTGTTGGTTTAGGTAATTTAATTCCTGCCACTATCTCTGGTAATAACAGCATAGAAACTGTGTTTGGTGAATTAATTGGGCCGATTGATCCCGCTTTCAAGAAAGGTGAAGTAGTCGATTTATTAGTGCGTCCGGATGATATTCCTCATGACGACACTAGCCAGGTAACTGCGATTGTTGAAGGCAAACGATTCTTAGGCGCCGAATTCCTCTATACATTACGACTACCTAATGGACACAGCGTATTGTGTTATGCCCCCAGTCACCATGATCACGAAATAGGAAAACCACTCGGAATTGGGCTAGATCTAGAACATCTAGTACTGTTCCCACGATAACCTCTAGTATTCCCATAAAAACTTGACGTAAGTTACTAAAAATAGAAGAATAACTTAAATTTTATTCGGTATTTTTAAGATGACCCTATTAACACATACAAGCCAATGTCGATTGGCCATATGTCTCGTGTCCGCAAGCATGATGTTTTGTACTGTCCAAGCGGGCATGATTGGAACAGAAACTATTAGTACGAAACACCACGCCGAATCTAACAAACAATCAATTCGTCACGCGTTACTTCGTGATGATGTAAGGCAAGCATTACTCACCCACGGCGTAAACCCACAGCACGTTCAACAGCGCGTTGACCAACTCACAGATCAAGAAATACAGCAATTAGCTAATCAGTTTGACCAGCTTCCTGCCGCTAGCGGCGTGGGACTTGTATTATTCGCTACTGGCCCGATTGTCTTTATGCTCGAACTCATGGGCCTCACCGATTTAACCACTACGTTTTGACATCTTTAAACTTCAAAACTCTACAAATAGTTTTCCTCATATTTTGCCTATCTCATGTATTGTCGGGCTGTGTCGCTATGGCACTCGCAGACCGAGTAATACCTAAAGAACCTCAAGGCTTACCGACAGATATACTTCTCGATGTGCCATTTATAGAACAGACCGATAATTTATGCGGTCCAGCATCATTAGCAATGGTAGCCAATTACTATGGCCAAAACGTGACAGCTGAAGATGTTGCTAACTTGATTTATATTCCAGAAAAGAAAGGCAGCTTACAGATAGAAATGCAGGCCGCTGCACGTAGCCTTGGACTAGTTGCATATAGCATGAATATGGATTTAGCCTCTCTTCGCTCGGAGATTAATGCTGAACGACCCGTCATTGTTTTACAAAATTTAGCATTCAATATTTATCCTATTTGGCATTATTCAGTCGTCACCGGCCGCGCCCCTAATAACGATTATTTGTTACTTCATAGCGGACGTCATGAATACTATCGAAGCTCATGGACAACTTTTGAAAATACCTGGCGTCGCGGTAAGTATTGGGCATTAATCGCAGCACCTGTTGGCGATATCCCCAACAGCGTCACCGAACAAGAAGCCGTTAATGCAGCGCTTGATTTAGAAAAAGTAGGGAAATTTCGCGCCGCACAGTTAACGTACACTGCTGTAATTGGGCGTTGGCCAGAAAACTTCACCGCTCACGTGGGCTTAGCCAACACTCATATGCAATTGCAAGAACCATTAGCAGCTAGTGAAGCATACAAACAAGCGTTACAGCTGAACACTCAATCAGCAGAAGCACTAAATAATTTTGCCTATAGCGCTTTTAGTCTTGGTTGTGAGATCACCGCATTAAAAGCGGCAAGCTGCGCAATTAGGCTGAATAACGCTAACCGTTCAGAACTTACTGCCACGTTAGCAGAGCTAAAGAATAAATCTGCCAAACCAAGCAATCATGCTAAATGCCCACAGATTCGCTGCAATAACCAATCTATTGCCACTAATCGTTATTAGCGGCAACTTAATCAAGCACAAAACACTCAAGTTCGTTATCATTGCATCCTGAAAAACATGCTCAATTAGCATGTTCATGTTTACACCTAACAAGGACGTGAATTATTATTTTAGAGGCCGGCAATTATTGTACGCACCTCTAAACTTTGTACTTCTAAGGAGAGAACAAAATGTCATCTTCATTTAATCGCTGGCGACCACACCCTTGGCACGGGATTGATGTTGGCCCACAGCCACCTAGAATCGTTCATGCCTATATTGAAAGTACCCCATTCAATCACATTAAGTACGAAGTCGATAAACAGACTGGTTATCTAAGAGTTGATCGACCACACCGAACTTCTTCACTCCCTCCAACATTGTATGGATTTATTCCACAGACATATTGTGGTAGCCGTGTAGGCGCACTCATGGATGGAGCCACTGAGGGCGATGACGATCCGTTAGATATTTGTGTTGTCAGTGACAGACCTATTGATCGTGCAGAATTAATTCTAAACGCCCGTGTTGTTGGTGGACTACCAATGCTTGACGATGGTGAAGCGGATGACAAGATTATTGCCGTACTTGAAAAAGATCACGTCTGGTCAAATGTTAATGATATTTCAGAATTACCTCAATCTATCGTCGAACGTTTAATGCATTATTTCAGCACTTATAAGTCTATGCCTGGCGAGGATCCTAAAGTTCATGTTGGCCCCGCCTATGGCCGTGAGCATGCAGAAAAAGTTATTCAGCTATCAATGGCTGATTACCAAGATAAATTTTCAACGCTTGCTACAAGCTCTTAATAATATTTTCCAAGATTAGTTTTACCACGCACTCACTCTAGATCATTGCGTGGTAAAATTTCAAACTGTTTTACCCTTTCCAAAAGACTTCCAAGTACGAGAAGCTTATCCCAATGGATTTGGAGGTACGCAACAAGTGGGCTGAATATTCAATGGCGAAAGGGGCAATGTTTATTCACACTGACACGATCACATCTCTCTGCCATGTCATTCAGGCAGACAACAACGCGTGCTCGCTTAAATTGTATTAGCCATCTTTTTCAACCGATCATTCATGAAGGCTTGACAAAAAAAGCCGCTAACTTTTAGCGGCTTTTTTTTTGTAATAACTACTTGAAATCAATTAAAAGCTGTATACCAAACTAGCTGAAATTAAATCGACATCAGACTCTTCAGTATCGCTGTCTCCAACATTATTAAACCTTTCCCATTCAGCTCTGACACAAAAATTACTAGTGAAGTCATATTGGGCGCCTATACCAAAAAAAAATATAATTCATATCAATGATTCAATAAAATTGATCAATGGTTTTATTTGCGACTGAAGTAACACCACTCTATCTAAGTTACTAGCTCCGCGGCCCATATTCATGAGCATGTGTTACCTGTTTGGAAGTGCTCGTTTTAGCAACAAGCATCCGGTATAATACGCGCAACTAATTCTTACCAATAAAACGCACACTATTATCCATGACTAAAAAACTCAGACCCCATTCTTCGATTGTTGTTGACGGCATTGAACGTGCCCCTAGCCGCGCAATGTTGCGCGCGGTCGGCTTTAAAGATGATGACTTCAAGAAACCTCAAATAGGCATTGCTTCTACATGGAGCATGGTGACGCCTTGCAATATGCATATTAATAAACTCGCTGATAAAGCAGCAGCCGGTGCAGATGCAGCGGGTGGAAAAGGTGTCATATTTAATACGATTACTATTTCCGATGGCATCTCGATGGGCTCAGAAGGCATGAAGTATTCATTAGTGTCACGCGAAGTAATCGCTGACTCCATTGAGACTGTCACAGGCTGTGAAGGATTCGATGGCGTTGTTGCTATCGGTGGCTGCGATAAAAATATGCCGGGTTGCATTATGGCATTAGCACGTTTAAATCGGCCCGCGGTATTTGTTTACGGTGGAACCATTATGCCGGGCAATTATAAAAGTAATAAGATTGATATTGTGTCTGTATTTGAAGCTGTCGGCCAGCATGCGAAACGCCAGCTTAATAACAAAGAATTAAAAGAAGTGGAATCGACCGCAATTCCTGGCCCGGGTTCATGTGGCGGCATGTATACCGCAAACACTATGGCATCAGCGATCGAAGCGTTAGGTATGAGTTTGCCAGGCAGTTCTGCGCAAGCGGCTATTTCAAAATCCAAAGAAACAGATTGCCGCAATGCGGGCAAGGCAGTGCTAGATTTATTGAAAAAGAATATTCGTCCTAGCGATATTATGACGCGCCAAGCGTTCTTGAATTCGATTGCGGTCATTATCACATTGGGTGGTTCAACTAATGCGGTATTACATTTACTGGCGATGGCACATTCAATGAATGTAAAGCTATCTATCGATGACTTTACTCGCATCGGCAAAAAAGTGCCTGTGCTTGCAGATTTACGCCCAAGCGGTAAATACATGATGTCTGAATTAATTGAGATTGGCGGCATTCAACCTTTAATGAAAATGTTGCTAGAAGCAGGATTGATTGATGGCAACTGCTTGACAGTCACAGGCAAAACTCTCAAGCAAAACCTAAAAAATGTTAAGCCTTACCCTAAACGACAGCAAATCATTCGCTCGCTTGACAACCCCATCAAGAAAGATAGCCATCTAGTTATCCTGTACGGAAACTTAGCTCCTGAAGGTGCTGTTGCCAAGATTTCGGGCAAAGAAAGATTGTCATTTACGGGTAAGGCCAAAGTGTTTGCCTCTGAAGAAGCCGCGCTAAAGAAGATTCTCGATGGCGGCATTAAAGCAGGTGACGTGATTGTTATTCGTTATGAAGGCCCTATTGGTGGCCCAGGTATGCGCGAAATGCTTTCCCCGACCTCTGCCATTATAGGTAAAGGCTTAGGTAAAGATGTTGCGCTGATTACAGATGGCAGATTCTCTGGCGGTAGTCATGGATTCGTGGTCGGTCATATCACCCCAGAAGCGGCAGTGGGCGGCCCATTAGCCTTGGTGAAGAATGGCGACGAAATTACAATTGACGCTAAAAAACGCGAAATGACGCTAAATGTTACCAAAATAGAGCTTAAAAAGCGAAAACGTGCTTGGAAGGCACCAAAGACAAAATACACCCGAGGAGTGCTGGCCAAGTACGCAAAACAAGTCAGCTCCGCCTCTAGTGGCGCGGTCACAGATTAAACAAAACACAGCTCACATTAGACTCTCAAACAATTCGCCATCCCATGCGACCATCAGGAATGGCGGAAACACTAGAAATGCAGGAGCATTTTTTAGTGAAAATGGGGATCTAACAACAGATAAACAACTCAATATGCAGCGAATTTTTATTGCGAAGTGGGTTCCCGCCTGCGCGGGAATGACGTTATTAACGTGATCAAAACGATACCTTGAACTCAATTCCATCATTTATTAATAATATTCGTTGGAACTATCCACGGAATAGTTTACGATTTAGCCTTTTTTATCGCCCAGTTATTCACTTTATATAAAGGAGCAGTTGAATGGCACTGACACCAGAAGAATTAGAAGCAATCATGGAACGTAAAAATAAGATGCGTCGTGAAGCTTATGACCGTCGTAACGCACAAGAAAACAAAGATGAAGTCAGCGCTAAAGCTGTAGCAAACTTTCTTGCTCTTCCTGAGTATCAAGCTGCTAACTGCATTATGTGGTACATCGATTGTCGTTCAGAATGCTGCACTAAGACCGAGCTATTAGCTGAAGTCGCTAAAGGTGACAAGAAAATTATTGTTCCTTACTGCACTGAAGACGAGAACGGCGACAACAAGCTTGGCCTTTGGTGGATGGAAAGCCTAGAGGAAATGGTTGTTGGTAAGTGGGACATCCTTGAGCCACCTAAAGAAATGTGGGGCAACTCAGAGAAAGAAGTTGAAGCAGGCGATCTAGACTTAGTACTCGTCCCAGGCGTTGGCTTTGATCGTAATGGTGGTCGTATGGGTAATGGTCAAGGTTACTATGACCGTCTTCTAGAAAAAGTACGTCTAGACGCACCATTGGTTGCATTAGGTTACGAGTCTCAGTTATTTGATAACGTTCTAGTAGCACCGCATGACGTCTACATGGATAAAGTTGTCACTGAAGATGCTGTTTACGACGGTAAAGGACGAGGCTAATGACTGCTGTTATTGATGATACTTACGCAGAAGCATTTAAAAGCTTATACGTAGAGTTCTTGATCACTGCGAAAGATCGCAAGTGGGTAGATCACGCAGTTAACGCGGCAACTGGAAACGGTTCAAGTTCTATTCTTTGCGATTGTGAAGCAGGCATGGATCGTTATGTTGGCCCAGGTGGAGACGAAAGTTTCGTTACTCCTGATGGTCGCCCAGGCGCTATTATTCAGTTACATATTCCTCGTTTCCGTAAGGATCGTGTTGAAGCGCTCGGTAAATCAGCGTTAGTGCGAATCAGCCAAAACGTCATGACTTGCCCAACTGCCTCTTGTTTCAACTTGGTTGATTCAGAAGAGTATTACCATATGGGCCGCAAAGTGGCTTACTTTGGTAATGGCTACCAAAAGCGTATTAAGCGCTATGGTCGCAAGATGTGGTGGATCCCAATCTTAGGTGGAGAGTTTGTTCTTGATCGTCGCTTAGGTCGTGCAGACGGCTTGATGGGTGGCAACTTATGGTTCTTCGGAAAAGATACTGACTCAGCACTAGAAGCAGCGGAAAAAGGCTGTGAAGCCATTCTTCCTGTTGATGGTGTAATCACCACTTTCCCTGGCGGTGTTGCAGGCAGTGGATCTAAAGCTGGTAGTGATTATGACTTCACAATTGCTAGTACTTACGAGAAGTTCTGTCCATTATTGCAAGATCATCCAGATGTTGAAGCTGCCTTACCTGATGGCGTGAACTCAGTGATGGAAATCATCATGAATGGTCGCGACATGAATTGCATCATCGAAGCGACACAAGCAGCAATTCATGCATCTAAAAATACTGATGGCCTGATGATGATTTCTGCAGGAAATTACAACGGCAAACTTGGTAAGAGCTTTATCTATTTAGATCCAAGCAAACAACCTAAAGTCTAACTTTTAGTTTTTGTTGCATGCAAGGCCAGTTGAGTTAAACTCATCTGGCCTTTTTTATTAGGCCCGATTTAATTAGATCTAATAATTCGGCCCATAAACTTGAATTTAATAATTGAGACTTAAGCATTGATCATCGACGGCAAAAAAGTTGCGGTAGATATCCGTAATAAAATTAAATCCCAATTAGAATATTTCCCCGACACCCAAATTACGCTTGCCACTGTCATTGTCGGCAATAATCCTACTAGCCAGCTTTACGTAGGCATGAAACACCGAGAAGCCAATGCTGCAGGCATCCACTCTAAGCACGTCGAACTTGACGAAAATATTTCCCAAAAAGACTTAGAGCAACAAATCTCTTTATTAGCTGATGACGATAATGTTCACGGCATTTTAGTTCAGTTACCTTTACCTAAGCATTTAAATAAAGAAAAAATGCTCAGTAAAATTCCACCATTCAAAGACGTTGATGGCTTAACTGATGTCAATATGGGCCGACTACTACAGGGCCATAAACAACTAGTCCCCTGCACACCATTAGGCGTTATTCGTCTAATCGAAGCTTATAAGATTGAAACTAGCGGACGTAATGCCGTAGTGGTCGGACGCTCATCGTTAGTTGGATTACCCCAGGTTTTATTGCTGTCCGAACGCGGCGCAGATGCCACTGTGACACTTGCTCATTCACGCACTCAGGGTCTTGCTGAAATATGTAGAAGTGCAGATATCCTCATCAGCGCAGTTGGCTCTCCTGCATTAATTACTGCAGATTTCGTCAAGCCCGGCGCCATGGTTTTCGACGTTGGCGTGACTCGCTTAAAAAATAAAATCCAAGGGGATGTTGATTTTGATGCAGTGAGTAAAATAGCCGGCGGCGTCACTCCTATGCCTGGTGGCACTGGCCCAATGACGGTGGCGTGCTTATTAGAAAACACCATTCTCGCTGCAACTCTCCAAGATGTGTTGCCTAGGTCTCATTAAACGCTGAATTACAGCCAACTCCAGCTAAACTGCGCTTGAGGACAAGTACCTGCTTGTGGCATTATGGCAAACTTTTCAGGGTCTGTTGAAAAACTGCCCATATTGTCGATTTTTTAAGAGCCTCCTTACACGCAATCGAGAATCAATCAATACGACTGATTCTTGCTCGGTTTTGGAGGGTCGAAAACTGAATTTATTAACTTACATTAGAAGGTAACACTATGCCTGGCGAAAAACTTAGCTTCCCTGGACGCAATTATTTATTTGCACCGGGTCCAACTCATATCCCTAATCAAGTAGTTACCGCAATGTCTGTCCCTCAAGAAGACCATCGCGCGCCTGATTTCCCAAAATTAGTGAAGCCTCTATTGGCTGACTTAAATAAAATTTTCCGAACAAAAAAAGGTCAGAGCTTTATCTTTCCTGCAACCGGTACTGCTGGTTGGGAAATTGCATTAGCAAACACTTTATCTCCTGGCGACAAAATTCTAACTGCACGCTTTGGTCAATTCAGCCACTTATGGTTTGACCTTGCAAAGCGTATCGGTCTTGACGTTGAGGTCATTGAAGTGCCTTGGGGCGAAGGCATTCCAGTAATGGCAATCAAGAAGCGTTTACGCGCAGATAAAGAGCATAAGATTAAAGCTGTGGTTGCATGCCATAACGAAACGGCCACTGGTGTAACTAGTGATATTGCCGCGCTTGGTAAAGCGATGAAGAAAGATCTTAAGCACCCTGCACTATTAATGGTTGACGGTGTAAGTTCTGTGGCAAGTATCGAATTCCGCATGGACGACTGGGGTGTTGACGTTGCAGTCAGTGGTTCACAAAAAGGTTTCATGCTTCCGGCAGGCCTGGCGCTTCTTTGCTTTAGCCAACGCGCACTCACTGCTCGTAAAACTTCAACCTGCCCTAAGTGTTTCTTAGATATCCAAGATCACATTAATACTAACAAAGATGGCTTCTTCCCTTACACACCTTCAGTACCCATGTTGCGTGGTTTACGTGCTTCAATGGATTTATTATTGGATGAAGGTTTAGACAATGTCTACGCACGTCACTTCCGTTTAGCAGAAGGCGTACGTAAAGCGGTTAAAGCATGGGGTCTACAGACTTGTAATACTTCACCAAAATGGCGTTCAGACACAGTCACAGCGATCGTGGTTCCACCCAGTGTTAATGCGGCAGAAGTAATTCATATTGCGTATCACAGATACAACATCTCATTAGGCGCTGGCCTAACTCAAGTAGCGGGTAAGGTTTTCCGTATCGGTCACCTTGGCGACAACAGTGACGTTCGTATGATGGCAGCATTAGGCGGCGTTGAAATGGCGATGCGTGATGCGGGTATGCGTATCAAAGCAGGAAGTGGTACGGGTGCAGCGTGTGAGTACTATCGCTCAACTGCGAAAGCTATTCCTGCGTTTAAAGGGCCAAAAGCAACTAAATCTAAGCGTGCGCCAGCAAAAAGAAAAACAACTCCACGCAAAGCTAAATAAAAGAGAGATAACCTATGAGTTTTACACAACCTAAACCTGCCAGAGCAAGAGTACAGCGATGTGAACTTGCTGTTCCAGCATCCAGTGTCAAAATGATTGAGAAATCAGCCGACAGCGATGCAGACTTCGTATTTTTAGACTTAGAAGATGCCGTTGCTCCTGGAGACAAAGTCCAAGCACGTAAAAATGCAATCGAAGCCGTCAATGGTATCGACTGGGCAGGCAAAGGAAAAACCATTGCAGTGCGTATTAACGGTCTTGATACTCATTTCATGTATCGTGATGTTATTGATCTTGTTGAACAGGCGGGAAATAAGCTAGATACTATTTTCATTCCAAAAGCAGGCGTCCCATCTGATGTATATATGGTGGATGCACTACTGACTCAAATCGAAGAAGCGAAAGGATTTGAAAACAAAATAGCCATAGAAGCAATCATTGAAACGACACTAGGCATGGCGAATGTAGAAGCCATTGCACAGTCTAGCCCACGCTTGGAAGCCTTGCACTTTGGTGTAGCGGACTACTCTGCAAGTTGCCGAGCACATACTGTTAATATCGGTGGCTTGAACCCGGATTATCCAGGTGATCAGTGGCATTCGGCTATTTCACGCATGGTTGTAGCATGTCGTGCATACGGCTTACGTCCTATTGATGGTCCGTTTGGTGATATCAAAGACACGGAAGGTTACCAACTTGCATGTCGTCGTGGCGCTGCATTAGGCATTGAAGGTAAGTGGGCAATCCACCCATCACAAATTGCATTAGCGAATGAGGTATTTTCACCCCCTGCAGAAGAAGTTGCAAAAGCGCATCGAATTCTAGAAGAACTCGAAAAAGCCGCTAAAGAAGGCAAAGGTGCAGCAACATTAGATGGCAAAATGATCGACGCTGCATCAGCCAAAATGGCCGAAAATGTGGTTAATGCAGCAGCAGCCATTGCTGCAAAAAATAGCTAAAAAATTAAAATCTGCACTATGCACCTTGCGTTCACCCGCAAGGTGCCCCTAAAATAGTCGTATAAAAATAATAATAACCATAATTTTTTTACGCCTTTTTCAAGCCCAGCGCACGTATATAAGTTGAGTGAATATTGCTCGCGCACAGATCTTAGTCTGCGCGCGTAAATTTTTTTAAAATTAAACATGGGAGGTAGATGCCGTGGACATCCATGAGTATCAAGCTAAAGAACTATTAACCAAGTTCGGCGTAAGTATTGCCCCAGGTGGCCTCGCTTACAGCCCAGAACAAGCGGTTTATCGTGCCAAAGAAATTGGTGGAAACAAATGGGTAGTTAAAGCCCAGATTCATTCAGGCGCACGCGGCAAGGCCGGCGGTGTCAAAGTTTGCAATACTGAAGCTGAAGTATTAGCAGCAGCGACTGAAATGTTGGGAAAAACATTAGTGACCCATCAGACTGGCCCACAGGGCAAAGTCGTCTATCGCTTATATGTAGAAGAAGGCGCTGATATTGAACGTGAGCTTTACTTAGCACTAGTACTAGACCGAGTTAAGCAACGTGTTGCCATGGTGGTTTCTTCTGAAGGTGGAATGGACATCGAAGATGTTGCTAGAGACAACCCTGAAGCCATTATTCGCACTGAAATAGAACCTCAAGTAGGCCTGACAGATTTCCAAGCACGCGAAATCGCATTCAAGCTAGATCTACCACCGGCACTAATCACTCAAGCAGTGAAAACCTTTAAAGGGGCATACCGCTCATTTACAGAACTTGATGCCACTATGGTTGAAATCAATCCTTTGGTTGTCACAAAAGATGGGCACATTCGTGCGTTAGACGCAAAAATGGGCTTTGATACCAACGCATTATTTAGACGTCCACAAATTGCTGAACTACGTGATAAGTCTCAAGAAGACCCACGCGAGACGGCTGCTTCTGACTACGGCTTAAGCTATGTCGGTCTAGATGGCGATATCGGCTGCATGATTAACGGAGCCGGCTTAGCCATGGCTTCTTTAGACATGATTAAGCACAAAGGCGGCAACCCCGCTAACTTCTTAGATATTGGTGGTGGCGCTTCCCCAGAACGCGTGGCTAAAGCATTCGAGCTAGTATTAGCTGACGACGGCGTAAAAGCTTTCTTAGTGAATATTTTTGCCGGTATTAACCGCTGTGATTGGATTGCTGAAGGCATTGTTCAAGCATTCAAACAACTCGACGTTAAAGTCCCTCTAGTCGTTAGACTATCGGGTACCAATGTGACTCAAGGTCAAAAGATTCTTGCTGATAGTGGTTTACCGATTATTAACGCTCATTCACTAGCAGAAGCGGCTGAAAAAGCAGTAGAAGCTCGTAATAAAGCCGTTAGCGCATAGGGAGATTTAAAATGACTATTTTATTAGATGAAAATACCAAAGTCATCGTGCAAGGATTCACCGGCAAGATCGGTACATTCCATGCGCAAGAGATGATGAACTACAACACCAACGTTGTTGGTGGGGTCACTCCAGGTAAAGGTGGACAAGAGCATTTAGGTAAGCCTGTCTTCAATACTGTGAAAGAAGCGGTAAAAGAAGCCGGCGCTGAAGCTAGTATCATTTTTGTTCCTGCCGCATTTGCTGCAGATTCAATTATGGAAGCGGCGGATGCAGGGATTAAATACTGTGTCGCTATTTCCGACGGTATTCCCGCTCAAGATATGATGATGGTTAAACGCTACATGTATCGTTACAAAAAAGAAGATCGTATGGTCCTTACTGGCCCTAACTGTGCTGGCACCATCAGCCCAGGGAAAGCGATGCTAGGTATTATGCCTGACCATATTTATATGGAAGGTGTTGTGGGTGTTGTTGGCCGTTCAGGCACATTAGGTTACGAAGCTGCCTCTCAAATGAAAGATCGCGGCATCGGAATTACTACTAGTGTTGGTATTGGTGGCGACCCGATTAATGGAAGTTCACATCGTGACATCCTAGAGCATTTTGAAAATGATCCAGATACCAAAGCCGTGATGATGATCGGTGAAATTGGTGGTCCTCAAGAAGCTGAAGCTGCAGAATATTTCAAAAACCACATGACTAAACCGTTAGTGGCTTACATTGCTGGCCTTACCGCTCCTAAAGGACGTCGTATGGGTCACGCAGGCGCGATTGTTTCTGGTGTTGGCGAAAGTGCTGCTGAAAAAGTTGCTCTATTAGAAGCGGCAGGTGTCATTGTTTCACCGACTCCTTCAGATTTGGGTAGCACCATGGAAAGAGTTTTAAAAGATTTATAGTCTATAAGAGTTTCAAGGAGAATCTTAATGAGTAAACCTAAGGTTATTGTTACGCGCAAATGGCCAGAGCCAGTTGAGGCGAAATTAAAAGAGTTATACGACGTACAACTGAATGAAAGTGACGTCGCAATGACTCCTAATGAGTTAAAGGCAGCGTTAAATAACTGTGATGCATTCTGCCCAACAGTGACGGACCCCATTAATGCAGACGTGCTTGCTTCAGCGGATATTTCTGCCAAAATTATTGGTAGTTATGGTGTTGGCTTTAACCACATCGACCTAGATGCGGCAAAAGCGCGCGGCTTAACTGTCACTAATACACCAGAAGTTCTCACTGATTGTACTGCCGATATCGCAATGGGTTTATTGCTTTCTGCAGCACGTAGAATTGGTGAAGGTGAACGTCACCTTCGCAGCGGCGAATGGACTGGCTGGCGTCCAACGCACATGATGGCCACTAAAGTCACAGGCAAAACCTTAGGTTGTATCGGTTTCGGTCGCATTGCTCAAGCAATGGCGACACGAGCTCATTTTGGATTCGGCATGAAAATTATCTTTAGTGATCCATATCCACCTTCACAGGAGATCATCAATAAGTTTGGGGCAACTCAAATGAGTGTTGAAGACGTGCTACAAAAATCTGACTTTGTATCACTACATTGCCCGGGCGGAAAAGATACTTACCATCTTTTAAACCAAGAGCGTATCGGCATGATGCAAAAACACGCAGTGTTAATTAACTCTGCGCGCGGTGATGTCATCGATAATCAAGCACTTATTTCTGCACTGAAAGCCGGCACGATTGCAGGCGCTGGTCTTGATGTGTTTGAAGGTGAACCTAAATTAGATCCTGGTTTCTTAGATTGCGAAAATGCAGTATTACTACCTCACCTCGGTAGCGCATCGATAGAAACAAGAATTGCAATGGGCGAACGTGTTTTAGAAAATTTAGAAGCATTCTTTGCAGGGAAAACCCCACGAGACAAGTTGGTATAGACTACAACTTAAGCTGCTATGAACATTCGTTGCTTCACATAACGTAAGCAGCATTGTTTTATAACTTACCCAAAAGGAGGCTGCATGCCTCCTTTTGCACGTATGAGAGCTAAACCATTTTATGTCTACCAAGAAGAAATCAATGTCGATCAAATCATTTTTATCTAACTGGACCCAGTTTGTTTCTGTATCCAGCAGCGCATCCATCTCAGAACGAGTTTCAAAGTATGGCGATGAAGTCTCTGAATTATTATTTAATAGCTTGCTCGATGTTATTCGCAAGCGCAGTCCTGAAATCGAAGATATTATTCTTGGCAAGCAAGAACTCCGTCACTCCAGTGAAACGTTGTTAACTTATTCTTTACAAGCTTATGGAATATGGTTCCAGTTATTATCAACGCTTGATCAGAATGTCAACGAAAAGCGTTTACGTTTAATTGAAACTGAAATTGGTCATGACCAAGTCCCTGGCACATTTGCACAAGTTGTATCGCAAGCAGCAAGTGAAGGCGTCAGTGCAGACCAACTTCAAAATGTATTAGAAAATTCATCAGTGCTGCCAACTATTACCGCACACCCAACTGAAGCTAAGCGCGTCACTGTATTAGAAATTCATCATCGCATTTACATGTTGCTCAAGCAGCTAGAAAAGAATCGCACCACACCTCGCGAAAGAGAGATGCTAAAACTTAAAGTACGCGATGAAATTGATCTGCTTTGGTTAACCGGTGAGATACGTTTAGAAAAGCCAACCGTACAACAAGAAGTCTCCTGGGGAATGCACTTCTTCAAAGAATCTTTATATGAAGGCGTAGTACAACTATATTCAGAATTAGAGCGAACACTGAATACTTATTACCCTGGTGAGAAGTTTAATGTACCTGCTTTTTTCCAATTTGGCTCATGGATTGGCGGCGATCGTGACGGCAACCCTTTTGTTACCACAGAAGTGACTGAACACGCAGTTAGACAATCGGCTAAAGCAACCTTACAACATTACTTAACTGAGCTGAGAGAGATTGGTTCATATTTAAGTATTGCTAATCACTCAGTAGAATTACCTGAACACTTTTATAATCAATTAAATACTATTCTAGAGAAGAGCGGTGAAGCAGAGACAATTAAATCTCGAAACCCTGGTGAAGTATTTAGACAAATCACTTACTGCATAATAAAACGCCTTACGGCTAATCTTTATCAGTTATCCACTGACAGCAATCAAAGTATTGCTTACAAATCTGTTAGCGAACTAGCCGATGATTTACGCGTCGTTGAGGATGGACTTATTGCGGCTAAGTGTGAATCAATATGCATGAATCACATTCGCCCATTCCGACATGGAATAGAAGCATTTGGTTTCCATACCACGAGCTTAGATTTAAGACAGAATTCAACAGTCACCACACAAGCACTTCAGGATATCTGGAAAATCCAGAATAGTAGCGATCAAGAACCGCCAGCTAAAGACAGCAAAGAATGGCGCGAGTGGTTACTAGAGAAATTAAAAGAACCATTAGAAAGACTGCCACAATTCAGCACACTTACAGATATGAGTGCTGCCACATTAGACTTAATGCGCTTAATTGTAACGCTGCAAGAAAAAGTTGATCGTGATGCCTTTGGTGTGTTTATTTTGAGTATGACTCAATCTAGTGAAGATATTATCGGCGTGTATTTGTTAGCTAAATACGCCGGTCTATTCACTGACGATAAGCATGTCGACTCGTGCCGTATCTTAATTGTGCCGCTATTAGAAACCATCGATGACTTGCGCAATGGTCCTGAAATTTTAGAAGACTTACTTGGTCTCCCATTTGTTCAACGCACTATTAAAGAATTTGGTGGTCATCAGGAAATCATGGTCGGTTACTCTGATTCAAATAAAGATGGTGGCTGTGTATGTTCAACCTGGGAAGTCAGTAAAGCACAGACTAAAATTTACCAAGCTGGCCAGAATCATGGTGTACAAATCTCATTCTTCCATGGTCGTGGTGGTTCAGTATCACGTGGTGGCGCCCCTGCTGGACGTGCCATTGCCGCTCAACCTGCAGGCACAATTAATGGTCGCATGAGAGTAACTGAGCAAGGTGAAGTTGTATCAGGTAAATTTGCTAACCGCGAAGTGGCTGAACAACAAATGGAATTACTCGCCTCTAGTGTAATTGCCCACACATTATTCTCTGAGCAAGATCCTAATCTACAAAATCGTGCTGAATATGACGAGATAATGGAAGCATTATCTGGCACTTCCCAAGTCACTTACCGTGGCTTAGTAGAAACCCCGGGCTTGGTCGACTTCTATCAACTCGCAAGTCCTGTGGAAGAATTAACACTAATGAAAATTGGCTCACGCCCTGCTCGCCGCTTTGGTGCTAATAGCCTAGATGACTTGCGCGCAATTCCATGGGTATTTGCCTGGACGCAGAATCGTTTAATGGTGCCCGGCTGGTATGGCTACGGTAATGCTATTCAACAGTTATTAAGTGTACGTGGTGACCAAGGTCTTGCCGTGCTGCACGAAATGTTTGAGAAGTGCCCTATCTTTAGATTAATCACTGATAACGTTGAAAAAATGTTATTCCTAACTGATTTTGATGTAGCTAACGAATACGCTTCGCTGGTAGAAGACAAAGAAAGTTGCACACAAATAATGGGGTTGATCCGCACAGAACGAGAACTCACTGAGCAGATGATTTTAAAGGTCACTCAAGAAACTGAGTTGTGCAAACGATTCCCTAACTTCCATAACACGATGGTGACTCGTATTGAAGGAATCAAGCAAATTGGCTTAGAACAAGTGAAACTTGTTCAGCAATTTAGATCACCTGAGTCTAACGAAAAATCTCAGCAATCAAATTTGGTACCACTATTATTATCAATTAACTGTGTTGCTGCCGGCTTAGGCTGGACAGGTTAGAATGTCAAATATTTAACATTGAATTAGATTATGAAAAAATTACTTTATCATTTTGATACCGACGCTATACCTAGTGTATTTGACTCAATCGTTGCTTATGATGGCGGGGCAGATCACGTTACTCAATTAGCCGGCATTACTCCCGAGAATTGCTATTCTCTAGTCGAAGGTGCTATTTACACGCGCGCGCCTAAAAATAAAAAGAATACAGCACTATTTGTCGGCGGTAGCGATCTTGCAGCTGGTCAAGAATTGTTTGCTGCGGTACAGAAGATATTTTTTCAAAAGTTTCGCGTCTCTTTGATGCTAGATAGCAATGGATGTAACACCACGGCTGCCGCAGGTGTCGCGCTTATCACTAACTCAACAGACATTAAGGGTAAGACCGCCGTTGTATTAGCGGGTACCGGCCCTGTTGGGCAGAGGGCTGCTGCCATGTTAGCGATGAATGGTGCTAATGTCAGATTGACTTCGCGCAAGCTAGATCGTTCACAGCAATCATGTGAGTTGATGAAACAACAATTCGATGTCGACCTAGAGCCAATGGTCGCTTCTGATGATGACAGCATTGCTGCTGCACTTGATAATGCCCATATTGTATTTGGTGCTGGTAAAACGGGTATCCAACTACTCCGATCAAATCACTGGCAAGATCATCCAACATTAGAAGTACTCGCCGATGTAAACACCTCACCACCATTAGGTTTTGAAGGCATAGATATGATGGATAAAAACGAAGAACGTTTTGGTAAACGTATTTTTGGAGGTATAGGTGTAGGTGCATTAAAATTGAAATTACATCGCGCTTGTATTACACGTTTATTTGAGAGTAATGACTTAGTGCTGGATGCCAAAGAAGTCTATCAAACGGCTGAATCACTTCTCTAGATTCAAAGTATAGATATGCAACCAATTTTTGGATTAAAACGTATCTATCATGCAGTTGTTGTTTCCTGCCAAGGTATTTCCTCTACCTGGAAAAGTGAGACAGCCTTTCGAGAAGAAATACTTTCAGGCATTGTTATGTTTCCTGCGGCATTTTTTCTCGGTGAAACACTCACTCAAACCACATTACTAATCATTCCTTTATTTTTAGTATTAATTGTAGAACTACTCAATACCAGTATCGAGCATGTAGTGGACCGCATTGGGCTTGAGCAGCATGAATTATCAGGCTTAGCAAAAGATGCGGGATCAGCTGCTGTGTTCTTATGTAATATGCTGATTATTTGCGTATGGAGTCTGGTCGCTTTAGACCGATTCATTTTCTGATGGCTATCTTTCAATAATGGCGAAAGCACCTGCCACTCATGACATGCTGGAAAGATTGATTTCCAGCCCTTCTATTAGCAGCAATCATTCTCACTTAGACAGTAGCAACTTAGCCGTCATTCATTTACTTGCCGAATGGCTAGATGCTTTTGGGTTTGACATCGATATTCAAGTGCTGCCTGATCAACAAGACAAAGCTAATCTCATTGCTCGCTTAGGCACTGGAGATGATGGTTTGGTGTTATCGGGTCATACTGACACTGTGCCCTGCGATGAAAGCTTATGGAATTATGATCCGTTTAAACTCACTCAAGTTGATAGCCGCTACTATGGCTTAGGCACTAGTGATATGAAGAGTTTCTTTGCACTAGTCATTACCTCGTTAATGAGTATTGATCCAAGCAAGCTAAATAAACCCCTGACGATACTTGCTACCGCGGACGAAGAAAGCTCCATGTCTGGCGCCAAAGCCCTACTTCGGGATCAAACCAAGTTAGGAAAATATTGCGTCATTGGTGAACCCACTAACCTTAAGCCCGTACATCAACATAAAGGTATCTTTATGGAGAGCATTCGTTTGCTTGGGCAATCTGGACATTCGAGTGATCCTTCACTTGGCAATAACGCACTAGAGGGAATGCATGAAATCATGCAAACGATGCTCCATTATAGAGATGCATTAGGCAAGCAGTTCACTAACCATGATTTTGCCGTACCACAACCCACTCTGAATTTAGGTCATATTCATGGTGGTGATAATCCCAACCGAATCTGCGGTCAATGCGAATTACATTATGATCTTCGCATCCTGCCGGATATGGAAATTAATAGCGTCAGAAATAATCTTCATGACATGGTGTTAGAAATTGCGCAAAGACGAAAACTCAAATGTGAATTCACTAGCTTATTTGATGGCACTCCCGCTTTATCCACTCCAACCACAAGTAATATTGTTAAGATTGCCGAACAGTTAACTCAAACGCAAAGTAACTCAGTTGTATTTTCTACTGAAGGCCCATACTTCTCTCAAATGGGGATGGAGACTATTGTGATGGGCCCAGGCAGCATTGATGTTGCCCATCAACCTAATGAATATATTGAAAAAGAACAACTCGATTCAGCCATTGAACTTTATAAACAGCTAATAAAAAAAATCTGCATTCACTAGCTTTATCTTTTAACTGGTCGTTTCTGCAACTTACGCTGTAACGTTCTTCGATGCATATTTAGCGCACGTGCTGCCGCAGAGATATTTCCATCATTCTCTAGCAATACTTTTTGCAGATGCTCCCACTCTAATCGCTTTACTGATAGTGGCGTTTCCTCAATTAACGTATCTCCATCATCTGGCGATCGAAGTAACTTATCAATAATCTCTTGGACTGATGCAGGTTTAGTTAAATAGTTAATTTCCCCTAATTTCATTGCTTCTACTGTGGTGGCAATACTGGCATAAGCAGTCAACATGACAATTTTTATTTCAGGATTTTTACTTAGCAATAACTTTATCGCGTTCAATCCCGACTCTTCACCTAACCTTAAATCCACTACACCGTAATTCACTTCATCTAAACCTTTTATGTCCTCGATCTCTGCGACACTATGCGCAGCAATAATCAAGTAATCACGCTTGGCAAACGCACGACTAAGCGCACTGCAAAATGCGACATCATCATCAACTATAATGACACTTATACCCATGATTATTTCAACGGCTGCACTGGTAAAGTGATAACTGTTTCTACTCCGCCCGAAGATCCATTAGTCATTTTAATTGTCCCACCTAATCTCTGTATGATTTCATGCGCTAAGAATGCGCCTAATCCAATTCCATCTGGCTTGGTAAAAAATGGCTTTGCTCCTATATCAGCTAAAACTTTTTCATCTGTTCCATCACCGTGATCAACAATCTTTAAGCGTGCTTTATCAGCTTCCCAGCTTGCATCCACATAGACAATATCAGGCGATGCATCCGCCGCATTATCTAAAAGATTAATAAGTGCTTTAGACAAAATCTTTGCCGCAACAACGCCTACTTTTTCCTTGCCTGATATATTTTTCTTCAGCCTCACTGACGATCTTGTCTGATGCCAATCATCCAGTAAACCTTCTAAGAATACTTCAAAGTCGACTACACCATCACCTTCCACATGTAATCCTCCTGCAGAAGTTGACATCCCTGCTAACGCTTGTTTACAACGCTTCACTTGGTCCAATAAAACATCTATGTCTTCTTGGCTAATTTCATTTTCTTCCAAATCTGCAGTGATTAATTGAATTGTACCTAAGGGCGTTCCCATTTCATGTGCCGTACTTGCAGCAAGTGCTCCTAATGACACTAGCTTTTCATCTTTGATTGCTTGTTCGCGCACAGCTATCAATTGCTGATCTTTTTGTTTTAATGCAGAGCGCATTTTTACAACAAAAAATGCAATCACCACTGCGCTCAATACAAAACTCACCCACATGCCCATCACATGCAAACTGAATGACTGGAGGTGATGGTGAGCATGCTCGTCAGTTGTGAATAACCACATAAGATATGAATACGCTGTCATGCTAATTATTGCCAATACCCATACCCAGCTTTGAGGCAGTAATACAGCACTAATGGCTAATGGTAATAGGTACATTGAAATAAATGGATTAGTCGCGCCGCCGGCAAACAAGAACAGCGCACTCAGTGCGGCAACATCGACAAGTAATTGCAAAAATATTTCTACATTACTGGTCTCTAATACAGACTTAGATCTCAGCCAGGTGTAAACATTCACCACTATCAAGCTAATCACCACGGTGCTAATACCAATCTCATTTAAAGGGAAATTAAAGATAAATTTTACTAGGAGTGACGTCGCTATCTGGCCTAATATTGAGGCTGTACGAAACCAAAACAAGATACTAAGCGTATTTTGCTGTTCTTTACCCCACCAAGGTATATTCGATTTTTCCACCGCGCTATTTCCAAACATTACTTTCGAACCTTTATTGTAAAGCATATTTGCTACTTATTTGTCTTATCTATCAATCACCTATGCGACATTTTGTCACACTTCAAGAATGCTTAACTTTGCTACCCTACGACACACTTAAAATTTCATTGTAAAAAAGGACATAATGTCTCACTTCAAAACCCCACTCACTTTATCTATCATTTCGATTAGCTTGTTAGCTCTCAATGCTAATGCGCAAGAACTGAAGCCTATCTCAGTCACAGATACTGCTATTCAAAGTTCCAATTCATCCAAGCCAACCACGGTAGAAACAGACGTCACTACGCTAATGGAGAAAGTTCCAGGCGGGGGTGTTCATAGTAATGGGGCTATCAGTGGACAAACATACTATCGAGGTATTTTTGGTCCCAGAATGAATGTGTTAATTGATGATGTTCGTATTGAGAGTGGTGGTCCTAATTGGATGGACCCACCTTTACATTATGCACCCAATACACTTGTTGAATCATTTGAAGTAGAACGTGGAATAGACTCTATTAGCAATGGCTCAACATTAGGCACTACTGTTAAGGTCAAACTAAAAACAAGTAAATTTTCTCAGTCAGATAAATTTTCACTTAATGGTGATGCTGTCATTTCTGGTCACACGGTAGACTCAGGTTACAACGCAGGTGGCATTATTGGGATTTCCAATGATCAATATCGTTTTCATATTACCGGCAGCAGAGATGACGGTAATGATTTTCGCTCAAGCGGCGGCGATGTTGATGGCACTGAATATGAACGTGATAGCATCGGCGCTGGTTATGGATTCAAAACTGAAGCACACGAGTTTTCATTTGATGCACGCTATGTTAGCTCCAAAGACACGGGCACTCCGTCACTACCTTTAGACCCTAATTTCTTCCACACTGAAATTTATAACGCTGAATATATTGGAGAGGTTAGTGATTTCATTGTAGAGCTTGATTTATTCCATACCGATATTGAGCATCAAATGAGAAATTTTGAATTGCGCCCAGCGCCTAATTTTTCCAACATTGCACTACCTCCTTTCGCAGGTGAAGACAGAAGATTTGTAGATGTTGGCACCGATGATACTGGCGCCTCTCTGACTTTAAGCAAAGACATTAATAATGGCACTCTATCTTTTGGTGTTGATGGTCATAACGCAGATCATAACTCTGTTATTACTGACCCAGACTTTGCGCCTTTCAAAATCGTTAATTTTAATAATGCTGAAGCTAATCACTTAGGCGCATTTACTGAGTGGCAAGGAAATATTAGTTCATTTGAAGTTGAGCTAGGTGCACGTTACCAACGCATTAAAAATGATGCTGATGAAATTAGTATTATGCCGGCAGTTCTTCCTCCCGCAGTTGCATTACAAGATCGTTTCAACGCATCAGATCGCTCCAAAACTGACCATAACTTAGATTTAGTCGCTAAACTGGCTTACCCACTTAATGACGAATTCACTCTAATCACAGGCTTTGCTCGCAAATCACGTGCGCCAAGTTATATTGAGCGCTACCAGTGGATCCCGTTAAATGTAAACGCAGGCTTAGGTGATGGGAACAATTACATTGGTAACGTAGAGCTTGATTCTGAATGGGCTAACCAGTTTGAACTTGGTTTTGATTGGGAAAATGAAAAAGCATACTTTAACCCAAGAATTCACTATCAACGTATTAATAACTACATACAGGGTGTGGCAGTCGAAGCAAATGCATTTAATACGCCTATTATAGGAGTCAGTGGAAATGCAAACGGAGACGCTACTCCATTACAATTCGCTAACGTAGAAGCAGAGATCTATGGCTTTGATACTGACTGGGGATACCAGATTGATCAGCAGTGGAGCTTATCGGGTCAAGCAAGTTACGTACGTGGAAAAAGACGTGATGTGAATGATGGCTTATTTCATATTGCTCCTCCACGCGCAAGTGCTGCATTAACTCGCAACTTTGGAAATGGATCAGCAACAATTGAAGGCATTGTGATTGCAAAACAAACTAAAATTTCGGATGAGTTAACAAATGATCCGGCCAACCCAAATAACAATAACGACTCCACTCCGGGCTATGGCTTAATCAATCTTTACGCCCAATACACGCCATCGGGCATGTCTAATTTATCTATTCAAACGGGCGTTGAGAACTTGCTAGATAAGAATTACACCGATCACTTGAACGGCTTTAATCGCGTTGAGGGTAATGGAGTAGATGTAGGAGAACGTTTACCTGGGCCAGGCATTAACGCATTTGTAACACTTGGAATATCTTTCTAGCAAAGAGCTAAAAGTAAATGCACGGATAGATTATAAATTTCTATCCGTGCATTTCTAACGAACTGTAAATCTAGTTAGAACGTTTTGCTAACTCACTATCGAACGCTGCAATAACTTTCTTTATATCGTCACTAGATTTCATCATATCCATCTCAGCGCGCGCTTCTTTAACACTGGTATAAGATTCATCAAGTACTTCCTTGTAACTACCAATCGAAGTGTCTCGATTAACCATGTCCACTTTCAAACGCTCATAGAAATCAGGATACTTCTGGAATGCATACAACATAGACATGTAAACTGCAGCGAATCTAAAATCGTATGATGGATAATCTTCTAGGTCATGGACTACCGAACGATTTTTCACCATGTCTTCAGCAAAGGTTGATTGATACCCCAGTAATGTATCTTTGAATTCACCATCAATTTCATACTCAATAATTATTTCAGAAATAACATCAGCAATGGTTAAGCGAACCAAATCATGATCCATCAATTGCTTAAATAGTTCTTCTTCTGCTTTTTGCTCAGCGGCAGCATTAACGACGGTCTTTTCCAAGTCACGTTGATGTGCAGCACGCATGTCTGAAATCTCTTCAATGGACAAACTGTCCAAATTATCCGGCACTGTATACACGACAGCATCCTGAAGAGGCATGCCTCCATCAGCAATAGCAGCGACACTAAGAAGCCCAGCGATCACACATAGCAATAGACTCGAAATTACCGTATTTTTGGTAAATTCCCCCGCATTCAGTTTATTATTAGACAACATATATTCATCTTCCATTTTCATGCTCAAAAATGAGCTTTTATTGATATATTTATTAGCCAATCATACTACCACAGCTTCCATAGCATAATAATAGACACCACATTCCTAGTCATTAATCAGTATAATTCCTGACAAATTATCCGTTATTTATTCAGAATTAAGCCATGGAAACATTTGACATAGAAACATTCCGAAGTGCCGCTCCGTACATTTATGCGCACCAAGGCAACGTATTTGTTATCACTATCCCTAGCAGCCTAGTTGAAGGGGGCCAGTTACCTGCGCTCATTCAAGACCTAGCACTGATGCAGACACTGGGTATCAAATTAGTACTGGTTTATGCCACCGGCATATTTCCTTTAACTAAAACAAAGAGGCCAGTAGTAGACCCCAAAAAGCTACTTAAGGTTCAACATAGGATTGGGGAGCTACAATCTCGTATTGAGTCATTATTCTCTACTGGTTTAGTTAACACCCCCATGGCGGGCATGAAACTGACTACTGTGTCAGGGAATTTTGTTCATGCTAAACCAACTGGCGTAGTTGACGGTGTTGACCTTCTATTCCACGGCGAAGTACGTCGAGTAGATACTCGGGCCATCCATGATCAGCTTGAACATGGCAATATCGTGTTACTTTCCTCGCTCGGTTATTCCCCTAGTGGTGAATGCTTCTATCTGGATGAATACGATGTCGCAACGACTGTTGCTGCCAGCATTCCCTCTGAAAAACTCATCTTTTTAATGGATGAGAAAACTTTGCGAAATAGTCGTAAACAACGCATAAAATTCCTCACACTCAAAGGCGCACAAGAATTACTCTCACGCCGCAAGGCTTTAAGCAAAACTCTAAAACAACATATTGAGTTTGCAATTAATGCTTGTCTTAACCGCGTGCAACGAGTTCATCTGCTTAGCACTTCTGTTCCTGGCGCTTTGCTACAAGAGCTCTATAGTCATGATGGTGCTGGCACACTCATCACAGCAGAACACTACAATGATATCCGGCCTGCCACCATAGAAGATGTTGGCGGCATTATTTCACTAATCAATCCTCTTGAAGAACAGGAAATATTAGTTCATCGCACACGCGAGCAAATTGAATTAGAAATCCATAATTATGATGTGATTGAACGTGATGGATTTGTCATTTCGTGCGGCGCGTTGCATCCGTTAAAACAAAAAAACATTGGTGAAATTGCATGCTTAGCAGTACACCCGGACTTCCAGAAAGAAGGCCATGGCAATCGTTTACTAAAACATATTGAACAAAAAGCATGGTCACTAGGACTTAACTGTGTTTTTGTACTGACAACAAAAGCACTACATTGGTTTCATGAAAATGGATACAAAAAATCCAGCATTCAAGAGCTACCTATCACTAAACAGAAAACCTTTAATTATCAAAGGAATTCTCGAGTGTACCTGAAGTCTTCTAAATAATGTATTAATGTCAAATAAGCTAAAAAATATTAGCGTTAAAGCAATACTTATTTAGCTTAATCCATCTGCATCATAGTTTAGGTTTATCTTAAACACACTGTCATTTTGGAGACATCTAATGAAAAATATTTATAATCTAAGTGACCTAAAAGTATCCGCTAAATATGATACAAGTGGTGAGGACGTCATTACAAAATTTGAATTCTACGACTACCTTAATAAACGTAGCCAAGAAGAAGAATATTATATTTGTTTAGAACGAATCACTATCTGCTTGTCTATCTGCATATCTTCAAAGGTGTAAGGTATTCCCCCTACACCTAAGCCTGATTGTCTAATGCCTGCAAATGGCATCCAGTCAACACGGAATGCCGTATGATCGTTTATCATTACTGTAGCAGCATCCAATCGTCGGCTACAATACAGCCCAAAGTCTAAATTCTGAGTGAGTACTGATGCTTGAAAAGCGTAAGGCAAACTATTCGCTTGAGTAATCGCTTGAGCAACATCTTCGTACCCATACACGCAAACAGCAGGGCCAAAAATTTCTTGAGTGCTTATTTGTGAATTAAGCGACGGTTCTAATAATACCGTGCATTCATAACTGGTTTCTGACAAAGCATTACCACCACACACCTTAGTCGCCCCTTCTGCTATGGCAGCATTAACCCAAGACTTAACACGATCAACTTCATGCGTTCTAATGAGCGGCCCCACATCAGTAGACTCTAATATAGGGTCTCCAATTTTCATTTCATTAGCAAACCCAGCCAGACGCTCAGCCACTTCGTTTGCTATAGCACATGGTGCAAATACTCGTTGCACTGACACACACACTTGACCCGCATGATAAAAACCACCTTTAGCAATTAACGGCAAGGTATCATCAAGGTCTGCGGTTGAATCAATAATCACAGGGGCTACACCACCATGTTCCAGCGCACAACGAGCACCTGCTGCTAACTTTGAACGCAACATCCAACCCACTCTCCCACTCCCAATGAATGAGAAGAACCCGACACGCTCATCAGTGACAAGTTTTTCTGCCGCAGAATGATCGCTCACGACACATGCCTGACAATATTCTTCCGGCAAGCCTGCTTCACGTAAAATTTGCACGAAGCGAAAACATGATAATGGTGTATCTTCAGCTGGTTTGACGATGACAGGACAACCCGCGGCAATGGCTGGCCCCACTTGATGCACGATTAAATTTAGTGGGTGATTAAAAGCACTGACCGCAACGACGACACCAATAGGTTCTTTCTGTGTAAACGCCAATCGATTTTGTGAAAAGGCATTTAGCCCCATTGGAATTTCACGTCCGCTTTCTGTACGCAACACTTCAACACAATTTTTCACACCATCAATTGCACGAGCAACTTCAACACGTGAATCCAATAATGGCTTGCCGCCTTCCCTTGTTGCCTCCAGCGCCAAATACTCAGATTGCTGCTGCATTAATTCTGCTGTTTTTTCTAAAATTTTAATTCGCTTTGGAATTGGTAACCAACGATCACGGTCACGAAAAATCTTATAAGCCGTATTTAAAGCTTTATCAACATCATTCGCAGAGGCAATAGGCACTTCAGCAATTGGTGTCAAATCCCATGGCGCAACAACTGTTATTTTTTCATCAGTGCCGCTAGCACCAGGAATCATCACTTTAAATTCTTCGTTCATAATTAATACTCTATTTTATTCTGGAGTTACACCAGTAACTAAACGACTTAGCTCTTCTGTCAACTTCATGTTTTCAGAGTAATCAACCGGGCAATCAATAATCACCACAGTATCATCAGCGATAGCCTGCTTAAGTGTAGGCATAAGCTCTTCTGCACTATTGACCCGATAGCCTTTGGCACCAAAACTTTCAGCATATTTCACAAAGTCAGGGTTATTAAATTCAATATTACTAGGTCGACCCATCTTACGCATCTGATGCCACTTGATTAGCCCGTATTCACTATCATTCCAAATTAAAATAATAATAGGGATTTTATATCTCAACGCTGTTTCAATCTCTTGAGAATTCATCATGAATCCAGCGTCACCCGTTACTGTTAATGCTGCTGCATTTGGGTTCACCATCTTAGCGGCGATTGCACCAGGCACACCGATACCCATCGATGCAAAACCATTTGAAATAATACAAGTATTTGGCTCCTCTGCTTGGTACATGCGAGCCACCCACATTTTATGTGCGCCCACATCTGATACCACAACGTCTTCAGAATTTAATGCTTCGCGTAAATCACAAATTATTTTCTGTGGCTTTACTGGAAAACCTGTGTCGTTAGCATATTCATTCAATTCGCCCACGATCGTTTCACGCAACTCAGCGTTAAAATCTCCCACATAAGGTTTTGCTATATCAGCAATACCTTGTAACCCAGCTTTAATGTCACCCACTACACCCACTTCAAGGATGTAATGTTCATCAACTTCCGCTGGGCTCATATCAATATGAACGATTTTTTTATCTTTATACTTATGCCAGATATGCGGATGGAATTCGACCATATCAAAACCAACACAAATTATGACATCGGATTTTTCAAATCCACAGGCGACATAATCTTTTGCTTGTAACCCTACCGTACCTAATGACAGGTCATGAGACGATGGCATAGTTCCTTTCGCCATAAAAGTTGTCGCTACAGCAATATTTAATTTTTCAGCAAAACTTACTAACTGCTGAGAGGCATTATTACGAATCACACCATTACCAGCCATGATGATTGGATTTTTAGCCTGACTAATCACATCTGCAGCTTGTTGAAGCTTGTCTAGCAGAGGTACCGGATGTGAAGGCGCTTGGACTTTAAGCGGTGTTTTTTCCATCGGCATTTGAGCACCTGCTATATTTTCAGGAAAATCAATGAAACTCCCGCCTGGTTTTTCCATTTGCGCATCTTTAAATGCTTTTCTGACAATCTCAGGAATAATTTGCGGTGCTCGAATTTGAGTACTATATTTTGAAATCGATTCAAACATATTAACCAAATCTAACACTTGATGACTCTCTTTATGCATCCGAGTAGTCGCACCTTGACCCGCGATAGCAACAATTGGCGCACGATCCATATTTGCGTCGGCGAATCCTGTAATCAGATTAGTCGCCCCAGGCCCGAGTGTGGCTAAACACACGCCAGCTTTGCCTGTCAGCCTGCCGTATACGTCGGCCATGAACGCAGCACCTTGTTCATGCCGAGTCGTGATAAATTTGATCTTACTGTCGAGTAAGGCATCCATAACATCTAAATTTTCCTCACCGGGAATGCCAAAAATATACTCAACCCCTTCATTTTCAAGGCATTTAATAAACAACTCGGATGCTTTCATCTGTTTCTCCAACCGATAGGAATTTAAGACAACTTCAGTGCAAAACTGATTTATAATTGAATGCCTATACTTACCGGCATATTTCTGAATTAGTTGACTTAATAATCGCATAATTCACTCAAAGATAAACCTTTTTCTAAATCAATACGTATTTGCGTAATTAGCCGCTTCAACATGAATCATATGACCGACAAACGAGCCCAACTATTACAAGATTGGTTAAACTCTCTATTCGATATTGCCGAAAACTCCTTTGCACCCCTATCTGGTGATGCAAGTTTTAGGCGATATTTTAGATTTATCGCCAAAAATGAAATGGGTATAGATCTACTCCCACTAATTGCAGTTGATCCCCCCCCTCATCAAGAGGACAGCCAACGATTTATCGATATTGCTCTGCTATTAACCGACAATAATTTACCTGCACCTAAAATTTACATGGCCTCAGATGACGGGTTTTATGTGCAGCAGGATTTTGGCGATCAGCTATTACACACTTCACTAAATGAAAATTCTTCGGACCAGCTGTATGCCAGTGCAATGAATCATATTGTCGCGATGCAGCAGCTACCTACCTCTAATTTCCCTTCTTACAATAGTACATTGCTACAAACAGAAATGAGGCTATTCACGGATTGGTACCTGAGCAAACATCTGAATGTTGTACTTACCGAAAATAACCAAAACACGCTTACATCAACTTATCAGTTATTAGAAGACAACGCCTTAGAGCAACCACAAGCCTTTGTACATCGCGACTATCACTCTAGAAATCTCATGTTATTAGACAATGATATACTTGGCATTATTGATTTCCAAGATGCAGTGCTTGGCCCTATTACTTATGATTTAGTCTCTCTACTTAGAGATTGCTACATTGATTGGCCACAAGAAAAAATTGATTCATGGATGAACCAATTCATGAACAAGCTACCCAATAAATACAATAATGAAAAGTTTGTCCGCTGGTTTGATTTAATGGGCATGCAACGACATTTAAAAGCCATCGGCATTTTTTCTCGCCTCAACTATCGAGACAACAAGCCGTCATACATGAGTGACATTCCACGCACTATGAATTATGTAACTGCCATTAGCGGCAAATACGAAGAATTAGAATCATTTCATCAATTTATAAATAGATTAGCATGAAGGCAATGATTCTTGCCGCTGGACGCGGCAGCCGTTTACGGCCACTCACAGATAAACAACCTAAGCCGCTGATTAAAGTTGGCAAAAAAACATTGATTGAACACCATATAGAAAAACTAGCTAGTGCAGGCTTTGAGTCGATTGTAATTAATACTGCTCACCTAGGCATGCAGATACGCGAACGTATTGGTGATGGCTCCACTTACAACATTCCAATTCACTATTCTGACGAAGGCACGCAAGCCCTAGAAACGGGCGGTGGTATTTCTTATGCACTTCCATTATTAGGCGAAGAACCTTTCTTGCTCATTAGCGCAGATATTTATTGTGACATCCTGTTTAACAAAGAATTCACACTCAATCAGTCTCAAATGCATTTATTTATGGTGGAAAATCCCATGCATAATATTAAAGGTGACTTTTCAAGCTCAGAGATACATTTGAAAACACACGCCAACCAACGTTTCACCTATAGTGGTGTCGCTTATATTGACCCTGGATTATTTTCTCATGAAAAGAAATCTTTTCCACTGATAGAAACAATTCGTCACTGTATTGCTGAAGATATTATCAGCGCAGAATTATTTATTGGTCAGTGGTTCGATGTTGGCACTGCGAGCCGTCTGCATAAGGCTAATAAATACGCACTAACTATTAGTTAATCCCAGCAGCTTGCTGGTCCGCATGATACGAAGAGCGCACCATTGGACCACTAGCAACATTTGAAAATCCCATCTTCAATGCATCGTCACGTAGCTGGTCAAATTCATCGGGGGTTACATAACGAATCACTGGCAGATGATGTTTAGACGGCTGTAGGTACTGACCTAAAGTCAACATATCACAGTCATGCTCACGTAAATCTCTCATTACTGCACGTACTTCATCTAACTCTTCTCCCAAGCCCAGCATGATTCCAGACTTAGTCGGCACCTCAGGATTTGCATGTTTAAATTCTTTAATTAATCTTAATGACCACTGATAGTCAGCACCAGGTCGCGCCTGTTTATAAAGGCTTGGCACTGTTTCTAAATTGTGGTTAAACACATCAGGTAATTCAATCTGTAATGCGGCAAGTGCTTTTTCCATACGCCCACGAAAATCGGGTACTAGCACTTCAATTTCAATATTCGAATTAAGCGCACGCACTTCTTTAATGCACTGCTGAAAGTGCCCAGCACCACCATCTTTTAAATCATCACGATCCACTGAAGTGATGACCACATATTTTAATTGCATTAACTGAATAGTTTTAGCTAATTTACTAGGTTCATCTTGATCCGGAGCTAACGGTCTCCCGTGGGCAACAT
>WASW01002248.1_pt1 | contig 31560 bp, 33 predicted proteins | sample 5698521 | NCBI WGS metagenome assembly WASW01 (sample SAMN11175560, study PRJNA528189) | sponge metagenome | isolation source: marine sponge | host: Leucetta | place: Antarctica: Western Antarctic Peninsula, King George Island | collected 2013-01
TCCGTGATTACCACGCGTTGCCGACAACACACCCGGGCAATTAGGGTCGGCTTCGATCGGGTTAGTCATATAGTTGAACCCGCCCCGGATTTTGAATGCGCCGATGGGGGTGTGGTTCTCATGTTTGACCCATACCTCAGCGCCAGTGCGTTTCGAAAGGAGTGGCCAGCAAATCTCGGCCGTTGGGGTCATATGGCGGTAAACTATGTCGGCCGCCGTCTCCAGATCGTTCTTTGTGATTACACTCATTAATATGTCCTCTTCTAATTCTGACACATTCCTATCCTTTGCGAGCAACAGAGATACCCGCAAATATGACGGTCGATGATGCCAAAATCGCAGGCCTTAATGTATCCTGAAACAACCAAACTGCCAGTGGCAAGAATGATCGGCATCGCAAACTGTACTGTCCCCATACGAACCGCGGCGGCCATATAGGCCGCCGTCAGTCCCGATTGTCTTATTCTAGCAGTAACCGCGGTCATCGCCGCCAGAACGGTTTTGATACCTCGGCCTGAGCCGCTTCGGACGAAATGTTCATATCAATAAGATACCTGTGTTCACGCGCCGCCAATTCAGCACGCATATGCACCCGGCGTTGCCACATAACCAACGTTTTGAGGGTAACAATAAGCGCAACAACAGGTGCATTCCAAAGAACAATCAGTAAAGAGACCGCCAAATTAGTGCGATTGTTCACACTAAATGTCTCATTAATCGTATCGAAATAGTGTTGAATTTTCATCTTATTGTCCTCCAAATTAGTGTGATTGTATCTATATATTTGACAAAATTTTTTCACAATGTATTTATTGTAACCATGACAATGTGGATGCCCGAAATCGCGGAACGCCGCGGCCCGAAATACCTGGCGATAGCCGATGCGGTCGGCGAAGCCATATCTGATGGTGATCTCGAAGCCGGGGCGAAACTGCCGCCGCAACGGGACCTCGCCTATGACTTAGGCGTAACACTAGGGACAATCACGCGAGCCTATCAGGAAGCAACCCGCCGCGGCCTTGTTGGCGGTGAAGTTGGTCGCGGCACGTTTGTATTGTCCCCCAATGCCCCCTCAGCTCCGACCAACCGTTTTGCGTCCGCGCAACATAGCGGTGAGAACGATCTGAATTTTTCTCTCGCAACCCCTGTCGTCGGGGCGTTTGGGGACATGCTGGCGAAAACGCTGGCAGATCTCAGCACCAGCGGTAATTTGGGAGATTTACTGGAATACCAACCGGGAACAGGGTCCCGCGCGCACCTTGAGGCTGGGTCTGAATGGATTTCAAGAGCGGGGCTATTTGCGCCGGTGGAACGGATCGCCCTGACCAATGGCTCACAGCAAGGTATCATGCTCAGTATTTTGAGCGTCGCCCGCCCAGGCGATATCATTCTTGCCGATATATTAACCTACCCCGGCATTATTCAAATGACCAATCAGATGGGTTTTCAGCTACAAGGGGTGGCCATGGACGAACACGGCATGTGCCCCGATGATCTGGACAACATATGCCGCCACACAGCTGCGCGTGCGGTCTATTTGATGCCGTCCCTTCATAACCCGACAACAATCACCATGCCGGTCGAACGCCGCCGCGCTATCGCCGCCGTGGCAGAACGCCATGATCTTTACATTATCGAGGATGACATCTGGAGCCAGTTGCTGGACAACCGGCTAACAACGATCACCGAGATGATGCCGGACCGCTGTTTTTATATCTCCAGCCTGTCAAAATGTATGGCAGCTGGATTACGGGTTGGTTATGTGCTGGCCCCGGCGTCCCGGATCACGACGCTTCGCGGTAACGTGCGCATGAACAACTGGATGACGGCCCCCTTGATGGCCGAGATCGCTCGGCGCTGGATCAAGGATGGAACCGGAGATGAGTTGATTTCAATGCAGCGGGCAGAAATTAAAAAACGAACTGAGGTCGCAGCAGAAGCGTTCAAGGACTTTAACGTCAAGGCCGTCCCCGATGCGGTTCACATGTGGCTGGAGCTGCCATCCCCCTGGCGGGCCAGCGATTTCCGCAGCGAGGCCGAACGCCATGGCATCAGCCTGTTGACCGGAGAATCCTTCATGGTTGGCCGAGGCGCGGCTCCGCACGCGGTACGCATATGTACGGGCGGACGCAAGTGTTTGGACGATGTAAGCCAAGGCCTGAATAAAATTGCAGATATTCTTAAGCACGGTCCTGGTGCGGGCATGGCGGTAATATAAGCAAGCGAACAATCGATTTAAAATTATTCGTCCGCTGTTTGTACTTTCCCGCTACTCAGCAGGTTTGACACGAATTTTGCATTTTTTAATCTTAATGCCGTGCAATTCAGCAATTGCAACTTCCGCCTCATGCTCAAGCGCCATTTCAACAAACCCAAACCCCTTCGAGACACCGGTATTTTCGTCCATCACCAAATCACAGCCTTTTATGTTGCCATGTGTCTTAAACAATTTGGCAAGGTCATTTTCGCTGAATTCACGCGGCAGATTTAGGACAATAAGTTTCATGTGGGCCCTGAGAAGAAGAGGTAAACGATAAGTTGAGCACCCAATACCACGCTTGTCTCCCCCGTGCTAGAACATTGACCACACACATCGTCACCCACGCATTAGCAGGGCGAAGGAATTCCAACGAACCCCCGACCGGAATATTTATTCCAATCCGCTTTCCTGCGATCTTGAGCATTTTTGCGGAAGTATTCTCGAACTGATTTCAAATCAGAAATGCCTTTGTATTTTTTTATTGCAGCCGCATAGGCAGTGACAATAGGAGCGGAAAAAGACGTGCCTGACATTGCCTTTCCGCCCCCCGGAACGGCACTCCAGATGTTAACGCCAGGGGCAATAAACTCTACGTAACTGCCGGCCGATGAAAAATTCGCAACCCGCCCGAATTGATCCGACGCAGCGATTGCGATTACGTCGTCGTAGGCACCGGGATAATTTTTCTTTTTGTTGAACGAGCCATTGTTTCCGGCCGATGCGATCATAAGGATGCCTTTACTGTGCGCGACGCCAATCGTCTTTTGTATCAACGTATTGAACGCACCCACAAACCTGATAACCATACTGCGTCCCATTTTCTCAACATTAAACAGCCATCCACCGCCTAAAAATTTGTACCAGCGCTGACGAGAATGTAACTCCCAATCAATAATATTCCAATGAAGAACACTTGGCGGAACCGGTCTTCAGATAATAGGTGGCGAATTCGTTGGCCAATGACCATGCCCAAAATGGCCGGAATAAGTGCAATCACGGACATCATTGCAAGGTCTGTCGTTAGCAGGTTATTGCGCTGCAGCGCGAGAGCTAGGGCAAGGGTTGATGCGGTAAACAACATGCCCATGGCCTGTACGAGTTGATCCCGCGTCAAACCAATCGATTGCAAATACATAACGCCGGGAACAACAAAAGATCCAGTCATACCGGTCAATATTCCGTTGATCACACCAAACAAAGGACCAGCCCAGACCTCATGCCGGGCGGGAATTAGGATGCGGGTACCAGACAGCCCTAACGCAGCATAGGCAATCAACAGCCCGCCAAGCAACATGGACAGCAATGCAATATCCCATCGTGACAATGCCGCAGCCCCGATCAGGACAGCGCAAGTTGCCAATATCAGGAACAACCAAGTTCGCTTGAAAATCCTCAACCCATTACCACCCACAGAAGCTTGCCACAGGTTTGTCATCAACGAAGGGATGATCAAGAGAGCCATCGCGGAGGGAAGATCGAGTACAGCGGTTAGCAGACCCAAGCTGACGGTCGGCAGACCTAGCCCGATAACCCCTTTGACCGCCCCCGCCAGAAAAAAAGTTAGAACCACGACCGCAAGCATAGCGGGATCAAATATCATTTATCAGCCTCATGCAGAGCCATTTTTCGCGCATCACTTTGCGCTTCATGCAACAGCCAGTCACGGAACATTTCAATTTTTGGTATTGCCGCTGCGGCTTTAGGGCAGACGATATAATAGGCGAACGGCGCTGGCAGGGAAATGTCGAACAATCGCTTAAGACGCCCTGACAACAGATCCCGCGCTGCCAATGCACTGCGCGCCAGCGCAATACCGTGACCTTCGATGGCCGCGTCAATGACCATACTGGTCTGGTTAAACTGTGGGCCTGCTGGCACGTCCGCGTCCGGGGCCCCCGCTGCGGCGAACCATATCGGCCAGTCCTGACGGGACAGGTCATGTAATAGGGGCAGGTTTGAAAGGTCGGACGGGTCTGTGATTTTGCCGTGCACCTCAATAAACGCCGGACTACAGACCGGGAATATTTGCTCCAGGCACAACCGCTTTACGTAAAGGTCAGTCCAACTGCCGTCGCCATGTCGGATCGCCATATCAATGTCGGTGCGGGCAAAATCTACATGCTGCATGGAAGCACTGATGCGAAGTTCGATTTCCGGATGGGAACCTATAAACTCCCCAAGCCGATGGACCAGCCATTTCGAAGCGAAGTTGGGCGAGACACTGACCGTCAGAACACCACTGTTCTGATCCGCATCGAGATAATCGTTACCGGCGATGAGAATATCCAACGCTTCGCGGACAAAAGGCAGGTACCCCTTACCCTGCTCCGTTAACTGCAGGCGCTGCCTGATCCGCAGGAACAGTTTAACGCCCAGCATATCCTCCAGCCCCTTGACCTGATGGCTGACGGCGCCCTGAGTAACGTTCAGCTCCGCCGCCGCCCGGGTAAAACTCAAACATCGGGCCGAGCTTTGAAAGGCACGCAAGGCATTTATGGATGGAATGTGGCGCATAAAATCAAACTTCATGAGAAAATTTAATGAATGGTAGAGAATTCATGCTTTGTGAGCAAGATCAAATTTCCTTACATTCCGCTAATCAAATTAATTAAAACAAAGGAAAAATGGTTATGAACATCATGAAAATTTTTAATAAGCAAAAGACACGCACTAAAAAACTCACAAAACGTTGGGCGGCCAACAAAGTCCTGATCGCCAACTTGTCCAGTTTGCGCTGAGCCAAACTTTAACAGCCAACCATCCATTTTCTGAATTAGGAGACTTCTAAATAATGTCCAGTTTAAAAAATGCTATTGAACCCGCCGAATTGTTTTCGGTGATGCATTCCGAAAATGCGCCTATTGTCATCGACGTATGCCGTCCTGAAGCCTTTGCCCAGGTCGACCGAATGATTGCCGGGTCGTATTGGAAGGATCATATGAGTGCCGGGGAGTGGGCATCCGACATCCCGGAAGGTAAAGACGTCGTCATCAATTGTGTCCATGGCCATAACGTCAGCCAGATCGCCGTCGCCCTGCTTCGCAGCAAAGGTATCAACGCGCGGTATCTGAACGGCGGCGTTGCAGCATGGGAAACAGCCGGTGGAACCACCGTTTCGCGGGACAAGATATCAGAACAGCAGGGTACACATTGGGTGACGCGGGAAAGTCCGAAGATTGACCGGATTGCCTGCCCCTGGCTGATCCGCCGGTTTATTGATCCGAATGCCGTTTTTCATTATGTCAGCACCGAATGGATAAGAGACATTGCCGAGGAGACCGGTGCCACCGTTTTTGATATCGATGCCGCTGGAATCACCTTTACCCACAATGGTGATTTGTGCAGTTTCGATGCGTTTATCAGCCACTTTGATATTCGCGATCCCGCGCTCAAACAGATGGCAACAATTGTCCGCGGCGCAGACACCTCCAGACTGGATCTGGCTCCGGAAGCAGCAGGACTGGTCGCGATTTCCTTGGGTTTATCATCTGCTTATCCGAATGATCTGGAGATGCTGGAAAAAGGCATGTTGATTTACGATGCCCTCTACAGCTGGTGCCGCAACGTTTCTGACGAAACCCACAACTGGGCCGGCAAGGCCGCTTAACAATGGCCGCCACGACAAAGATAGGATAAGAACATGCCAGAGAAAAAATCAGTGAATCCTCTGTCCAAGGATCAGACGCTCATAATGAACCAAAATTTTGATAAATCTCACGGTGTTGAATTTTTTGTAGCCTTTAAAACATGGGTCAAAATCAGCTTGCTCAGTTTTGGTGGCCCGGCCGGTCAAATCGCCATGATGCACCGCATTCTGGTTGATGAAAAAAAATGGATTTCCGAGAACCGGTTTTTGCATGCGCTGAACTACTGCATGCTCCTGCCAGGGCCGGAAGCACAGCAGTTGGCAGTATATCTCGGCTGGCTGATGCACCGAACCCTAGGCGGTATTGTTGCCGGGGTTTTGTTTGTGCTGCCTGGCGCGCTGATCGTGCTGCTGCTGAGCATTCTTTATGCCGGGTATCAGGACCTTGGCATCGTTGAAGCCATCTTCTTCGGTATTAAGGCCGCCGTACTGGCGGTCGTTATTGAGGCGGTGTTGAAGATCGGCAGCAAGGTTCTCAAGAATGGTATCATGGTGGCAATTGCAGGTATTGCCTTTGTCGGCATTTACTTCTTTCAGGTGCCTTTCCCGCTTATTGTCGTTGGGGCTGGCGTGATCGGATATCTCGGCGGTAAGTTCTCTCCGGGCACGTTCGAGATCATCAAAGGTAAAAACATCGATGACGACGATGGTCCAAAGCTCGATCAGATGCTTGATAACGGCGAGTTAGACCACGTGAAACCGTCGCTGGCGCGCGGCTTCAAGGTCTTAATCATTTGCTTGATTCTCTGGTTTGGCCCGATCATTGCCATGGCGGTGATGTTCGGCCCGACAAGTGTCTATGTCCAGGAAGGCCTGTTTTTCAGCAAAATGGCGGTGGTGACCTTTGGCGGTGCCTATGCAGTTCTGGCCTACATGGCGCAGCAGGCGGTTAACACTTACGGCTGGCTTAACCCCGGCGAGATGCTCGACGGATTGGGCATGGCCGAAACGACACCCGGTCCACTGATCATGGTCGTTCAGTTCGTCGGTTTTATGGGCGCGTATCGTAACCCCGGCATGTTTGATCCGATGGTCGCTGGCATGCTGGGTGCCTTATTAACGACTTGGGTGACATTTGTTCCGTGTTTTCTGTGGATTTTCTTAGGCGCACCTTATATCGAATCGCTGCGCGGGAATAAGTCGCTCAGCGCCGCCTTATCCGGGATCACGGCGGCTATTGTTGGTGTGGTTTTAAACCTTGCCGTCTGGTTCAGTTTACATGTGATTTTTGGTGAGCTCGCTGAGGTTCAAAAATTTGGAGCGACGGTTCAGATACCGAATTTTGAAACACTTGATCCATGGGCTTTAGCAATCGCGGTTGGCGCGTTGATCGCCATGCAGCGTTTTAAAGTTGGCATGATCACGACCTTAGGCCTGAGTGCGGTGATTGGCACTTTGATATTTTATATAAGGATGTGACGTCGACATCACTGCGTGTCCAACGGCGGTAACTTGCGCCATTTGTACAACGTTAAAAGTGCAAACGCCGGTGCCCCGACTGACGCCGCGACAACAAAAGGATAAAACCAATCGAGCCAGGCGATGGCCGCAAACAAGTACAATACGTCATCAAAATCAAACCCAGCGATCCCCGGGTAAGCGCGATCATCCGGGTCATCATTGCGTTTATCAATTTGTTCAGCGAAGTATTCGGCGCCCAGCACCCCAAGGCCGCCAGCGATGCCCATGATAACCGCCCAGTCGCCGAGCTCAGTAAAACGAAGCCCGACACCCGCACCTACGAAAAACAGACTGGTTATGACACTGTCACAGAACATATCGAACTTGTGTCCCCATTGACTGTGTTTACCGCTAACCCGTGCCAGTTCACCATCAGCTCGATCTAAAAACGCCGATACGATCCAGATCCACCCCCCTAAAACCACCATGTCCCGAGCGCCCGTCGCAAAACAGTAACACGCTGCGAGGCCAGTAAGCAGGCGAAGCCATGTCAGGTGATTGGGGGTCACAGGCGTATTGGCCAACGGGCGGACACATAAAAGCGCCAGTTTATGGGTCCAGGTCCGGCCCAGAACTTCATTCGGTTTTGGGGTATTGGTATCGGTCATTCAATATCTCTATAGGCAATCAGGGAGATGTTGTTATCAGAAATGGCTTTAATCGTTGAGGCATCAATCAGTGCTTCATATTCCTGATCATGCCGGAATTCTTTAGCCATCGGGTCCATACCCTGCCAGGGGCCCGTTGCCGGATGACACATCAGTTCCGCCGTTTGATCTGATAATCCATCGATCAGGAAAATCAAGGCCTTGGTATTCAATGAGCCGGTTTCATCAAGGCCCAGCAAGACGTCATTAAAATGCATGCCATGACTACTCAAGCGACCTTGCATAAGTTTTAACCACGGTAACAGGAACATCGCGCCCAGCCCTTTTGAGTTGTGATCTCTTGGCAGGCGTACGGCCTTCATCCCGAACCGCTTTCCGATCTTAAGCATCAGGCTAAGCACTGTGGGGTGTAAATGCAGATGATTGTGCGCGTTGACATGATCGAGCCGTAAACCAGTGGCCGCAAATTTTTCGAACTGAGCCGTTATTTCCAACTCAAGCTGGCGGCGCACTTTTGGCAGGAAAAAGAAACGAAAACCGGACAGCACCAGATTTGATTTAAACAGGCCGTCCGCATCGATGATATCCGGGATTTGATCACGCGGCGCACTGGGGTGGGCCCGTGAAAGCGCGAGATGTAACCCAACACCAAGTTTTGGCATGGTCCGCGCCCGTTTGATGGCGTCATCGGCATAAGGCTCACCCACCATCAGCGACGTTGCCGTCAGAATACCGTTTTGGTGAGCGCGCTCTACCGCCTCGTTGACCTCGATCGAGATGCCAAAATCATCAGCCGTAACGATGAGCTTCTTCAAGCGGCTTCCTTGCGTCCCCACAGGAATTTGAAGAACTCTTTACCTTCACGCAGCTGGCGTTTCATGATGTCCCAGTCGCGGCACATATCCCACGTCAATTGCGCCATCTTTTTAGGCCTGAAATAGAAGTCTTTGTAGAACGTTTCAACGGCGTCAAAAATCTCTGTTTTATCGAGATGCGGATAACTCAGGATACTTTCCTGCGTGCCATTGTCGGTGACCAGACCATCCGTCAATTTGTCCGTCTGCAACCAGCCGTTTTCCATCGCCTGTTTGTAGAGAAACGTTCCGGGGTAGGTGGCGGGCAAGGAGACCTGAATGGTCTTGGGGTCGATCTCTTTGGCATAGGCCATGGTTTCCTTGATGGTTTCCCGGGTTTCGCCGGGCAACCCCATAATGAAACAGCCGTGAATGAGAATACCAAGGTCGTGGCAGTCTTTGGTGAAGCGGCGGGCAAAATCGAGGCGCACGCCTTTTTTCATGTTGTTCAGAATCTTCTGGTTGCCGGACTCATAGCCAACAAGCAGCAGCCTCAGGCCATTGGCCTTCATGATCTCAAGTGTTCCCCGCGGCACATTAGCTTTAGCGTTGCACGACCACGTAACACCAAGCTTGCCAAGCTCAACCGCCAGCGCTTCTACATGTTCGATGTTGTCGGTCAGCGTATCATCGTCGAAGAAGAACTCTTTGACTTCCGGAAATTCTTTTTGCGCATAAGCAATTTCAGCCGCAGTGTCTTTAACCGACCGGGTCCGGTAAACCTGTCCGGAAATCGTCTGTGGCCATAAGCAATAGGTACAGCGCGACTTACATCCGCGCCCCGTATACAGCGACATATAGGGGTGCAGCATATAGCCGTTGTAATAATTCTTTGTATCGAGGAATTTTTTGTAGATCGGCGTAACCCAGGGCAGCGTATCCATATCATGGATCATCGCCCGTTCGCCTGATTTTACGACCGCGCCGTCTTTGCGGTAATAGAGGCCCATAACGTCGGAAAGCGGTTTACCTTCGCAGACTTCCTTGACGGTGAAATCAAATTCTTTATCGCAAACAAAATCAATAACCTCTGAAGCGTCCATGGATTCTTGCCAATTAATCATCACATGTGCACCGCAGAACCCGATCAACAAGTCAGGATTGATTTTTTTCATTGCTTCAGCGACCTGAACATCATTGGCGAATGTCGGCGTTGATGTGTAGACAATCAGAATTTCATATTTGGGCGCTTCCGGAAGCAGCGATTCGAGAGAATACCCACCGGCCGGTCCATCAATCAGTGTGCTGCCTGGAACCAGTGCAGCTAGCTGCGCTAGCCAGGTTGGATACCAGAACGATGTGACTTCGCGTTTGCATTGATACCGAGAGCCAGCGCCGCCATCAAAACCTTCAAACGAGGGGGGGCTCAAAAACAGTGTTTTTTTCATAACAATCATCTACCTAACCGCGGTGTGCCAAATTATCAATCTCGCCATGCTTCCCAACGGAAAGCTCTGAGCTGCGCCATTTTACCGTCCGCCCCGTATAACACAAAACCCTAACAAAAAACGAGAGGATATCACGCAGCGGAACAATCCAGAGAGACGCGGGATGTTTAGAGATAAATGTGGCTTTTGTCGAGAAATGTAAGAGGGAACGGACAAAAAATCCGGCAATTAAGGGTATAATTATCATTTCCCAGTCAAAACCAGCCAAATACTGTAGTAAACTGACCATAATCCCAAGCGGAATGACATCCGTTAAAAACGTTGCCAGGAAACCAAGCGGCTCTACAGATCGGATTGTCCGGGCCCACCTGAGCTCATGGATCATCATTGATTTAATGCTGGTTTCATCAACGATGTTTTCAACTGCAAGGTTCGCCAGTTTAACGCTCAATCCCGCGCCCCGAACCAGACGCCCCAGCGTATAATCATCCGCCAGATTACTGACGAGCGCCTCCAGACCGCCAATCTTGACAAGGACATCGCGCTTGATCGCCATGGTTGCACCAAAACAATGCTGCACACCACCAAATGTTGCCGGTATCAATGCCGATGGGGAGAACCATTGATTGATGAACATTGCACCCAATGTAGAGGCCAGCCCCGGTGCGGGCGTTCCTTTGTACAGACACGTCACAAGGCCGACATCGGCGCCTGAAAAGCTGGCAACAATACGATCTATATAATCAGTCTCAACCCGCATATCGCTATCGGATATAATGAGCAGGTCATGTTTCGCGGCCTTATCCATGTTGATCAGATTACTGACCTTGGGGTTGTTGCCGTTGACCTTATCATTGATCACCAGCTCGGTATCAATTTCCGGGCGTTCAGCCATCACCAGCCGGACCACCTGTATCGCAGGATCATTAGCATCAGATATGCCAAATACGACCTGAAACGTCGGGTAGTCCTGATCACAAAAACTGAGAAGGTTTTCCTTCAATTCATAATCAAGGCCGTAGAGTGGTTTATAGAGCGTAACACCAGGACGATCGGTGTTTTGGGCGACAGGAACGGAAAGACCTTGTTTGAACTTGAGTACACAAAAACAGGCAACCAGCATATACCCGGTGGAGGCGGCAAACAGTCCCCAGAAAATATTAAGCGTAGTGTCCACTCTATTGTTCTTTCGATACAGAGAGTTTGCGTTTCTTTATAAAATGTTTGCCTTCGGCATGTTGCCAAATAACAAGCCCAGGCAGATCAACAAGAATTTCCCGTATCCGAATGGCCAGTGAAATGGCCAGCATCAAATCAGGTGGATACCCAAGCATACCGCCAAGCACAACAAACGCAGCTTCCTGAATACCGTAGGCATTAGGGATTACAAAAGCCACGTCACTTAACGTCGAGGTCAGGCTCTTAAGAAATATTGCCTCCATAACGGTTATAGGATGACCAAGAACATATGCTGCGACCCAGACTTCCGCCGATTGCAATAACAACGTCACGCAGCGCCAGAAGATTGACAGGGCCATCCGGCCATGGCGGCTGTAGATCGCCCGCACGCAGACATCAACTTTCTCAGCGCCGTCTTTCATTTGCTCGAAATAATCAGACTTTGTGACTTTATGGGCAGACTTGACCATAAAACTGACCATGCCGGCACGCTGAACAAATACGAACCCGGCAACCCCGCCGCCAAGCACGGCAAAACCGATCAGGGCGGAGGCAATCAATTCCTGCTCAACAGAATAATGAATGAGCAACGACACTCCAACCAATCCCCATATGATCAGGCCGACAACCTGAACCGTCTTATCAACGACAACGGAGGCATTGGTTTCAGCCGCAGGATAACCCCACAAAATCAGCATGCGTGCTTTGACCACTTCACCGCCAATACTGGCGACCGGCAATAATGTATTGATCGCACGGCCCATCCAGAGTGCCATAAAAACATCTTTATAAGCTGGCTCTTTACCCGGCTCGAAGAACAGTTGCCACGTCAACGTGCCGAGGAAAACCGTGGGACTCCAGGCGAGTGGAACCAGCAGGATCGGCCACCCCGATGTCAGGATAATGTCCGTAACATCACCAAGGCCTTGCCAGACAATCAACCCTGTCATCACAACAAGCCCGATGACCAATCCTATGTAAGAAACAATCTTCGTCACAGTTTCGTTCCGGTGGGGTTATTCAAAATTTGCACGATCGAATTTCGGTCGAGAACCTATCACCCGAACAGGCACGTTTCAAACCAGATTAAGGAGCGGGTGCCCCAGGAAACTGAAACGGGTTGTTCCGGCACCGCCCGCAGGTTACATAAGCTACCTCAATAGTGATCAAGGTCGATATATCATGTCCCTGTCCATTCAGGTCAATCTGGATGCTGGAAAACCCGGCAATACCGCACCCGCAGTCATCAAACCAGATGCTTTGTTCCCGCTGGCCCGTCAACTGGGGTATTACCTGTCACTCATAATGATCCGCCTGCCCGTTAGTGCCAATCAGGTTACCTTTATATCAATGACCGCTGGATTAACCGGCTGCGCTCTGTTTCTGAAGGGCGAATTGATCTTCAACATCTATGGCGCACTATTCCTGATCCTCAGTTACGCACTTGATTATTGTGATGGCGTTATCGCCCGCCTGAAAGATCAGTGTTCACCCTACGGCGCAGCGTTTGATGATTTTGTTGACTGGATTGTCGATACGGCGATTTTCGCCAGCCTGGGGTACGGAACATGGATCGCTGATGGCGAGATCATCTGGTTGTGGTTTGGCCTCGCCGCCGCCGCCGGGTCAACCGTTGACTATATTATCGATTTGTTCCGCGCCAACCCGTTCATCAATGCACGCAAGGCGGCGGAGAAAGAAGCTGCGGCAATTGATCAACCCGAACCGGCACCAGAACTTGAAGAACCCCAATCAGAAAACACAGAAAACACCCTGGGCCAAAAACTATTCTACATCTTCCACACCCTGAGCCGGGCCGAATTCTGTTTTATCATTCTCATTCTCGCCGCCTTTGATGTGGCCTGGGTATTGCTCCCCGCCGGCGCCATCGGTGCGCAGGCCTTCTGGCTCGGTGATCTGTTTCGCAAACGGGACTGAAAACGGGATTAACCCGAAATATCGCGTCTGATGTCTGCTGTTAGGCGTGCTACGGACATTATTTGGACCCATCGGATTAGTCTCTGTTTGACCCGAAGCGGACTCAAACGATTAATAATTTTCGTTTTCACTTTAGCTCCACAGCCATCGCTGGCGATGGTAAACTGTTCTCAGAAATGGGCTGGTAATAGGGTATATAGCGGACCCGATATACAGCTTTTGAACGTATTTAGACTAATCTTCTTCCGGTTCGGGAAACGTCCTTGGTGGACCAGATTAACGCCTAAAATCGACGCGCCAGGACCCGACCGCATGGAAGGCCTGACGCTTTGTTTTTAAAGAGGCTTTACCGGCAAGTGTATATCGACAACCCAACGTCCTTCCGGGTCGCCAACCCCGCTTTCCACGACGAGTTCATAAGCAGGCCCGTTGGAGGGTTGGTACCCGCTGCCCGGCAACCATTCGCCAAGAAGTCTGTCCCATCCTTTCTGAAAGTCGTTGTTGACGACGTGGCTGCGATAAATCGCAAATTTCCCGCCGGGCACCATCTGCTGTGAAATGCCGCTGGAAACACCCGTTCCCTCCGGAAGGGTGACGCAGGCATCATACCGACATTTGTCCGGCGACGTGACAGCGGGATTGTCCCAGGCGATACCAATCCAGTCGCCGGTTTGCATTAATCCGCGCGGCCCGGCCCATTTACCGAGTTCCTGCCAAGCCAATTTCACTCGATCAAACGCGTATTCGCCAACAGTTCGCACATAGGCGACGTGTTGTTCCGATATTTCTTTTACGTCAACATTTATAGTCACGGTAATTTCCTTTTTCAGTACAAGTTCGTTGTTGAACTTGTCGTCAATATGCCCGTGATTTTTGATTTGTGCGTTTCTGTCCTTGCTTACAGTGGTTCCACAATTGCTATCTGCGTTTCCATTCTTGCTTTGAGTAGGGTTTGAGATATTTCTATCGCGGATGCGGTACTCTGATGGACTTATTCCAAAGTGTTTTTTAAATGCTTTTGCGAAATTTTGCGAACTGGAAAACCCAAAGTCGAGCGCAATGGACGTGATGTCTTTAGACTGATCAAAATGTAATTGAGATGCCGTCTGTTCCAATTTCAAGCGGCGTGAAAACTCCAGTACGGTCTCCCCGACATGTGCTTGAAACAGGCGATGGAAATGAAATTTAGAAAATGACGCAGCGTTCGCGATGTCGTCCAATGTCAGGTTTTCGGTTAGATGCGCTGCTATAAAGTCGATTGCTCTATTGATACGCCGTTCGTATTCTTTTCGGGCGGTTTTTTGTTCCATACCGCCCTTCATAGCGTGGGCAGCCGCAACGATCCATCCCGCTCTTTCAGAATCGTATTCATTTGTCAGTGAAGATGGCCTCAGCCTCGTCGCTTACACGGCAACAGAATGTTTGGCGAATGTCGTCTAATGGCTAAACCCCGTCAATAATCATCACCTAAACTCCGTCCACACTCAACGCTATAACGGACACCAGCACCTTACCCAATTGTATGTCCATGATTAAGCGGACCATGACCTCTCCCCAATCCGGGAGCAGTGCGAATGGCTTCAAAAACGTAGGCGCGGGCCTGCTGGACGGCGTCATGCAGCGATAGCCCTTGTGCGATACCGATAGCGCAGGCTGACGCCAGGGTGCAACCTGTGCCATGCGTGTGGCGCGTCTCCAGCCGAGGGCCTTCAAACCGGCTCTCGCCGCTTTCTTCAATTAACAGATCGATGACTTCAGGCCCGTCAAGGTGGCCGCCTTTCATGAGAACGGCATTTGGGCCCATTTTCATCAGGGCCCGGCCAGCTTCAGCTGCGTCTTTTGGTGAAGTGATGGCCTTGTCCGTCAGCACTTCAGCTTCTGGAATGTTTGGCGTAATCAATGTTGCCCGCGCGACAAGACGCGTTTTCAGTGTTTCAACGGCATCATCAACAAGAAGTTTATGGCCGCCCTTGGCAACCATCACTGTATCAACAACAAGGGGGATATCAGCGGCATACTTATCCAGCGCATCGGCGACAGCGTTAATTACGTCGATGCGGTGGATCATTCCAATCTTGATGCAGTCTGCACCGATGTCTTCTAGAACGACCCGCATCTGTTCGGCAACAAATTCAGGCGGCACATCATGAATACCAAACACACCTTGGGTATTCTGCGCCGTCAGCGCCGTGATGGCGGTCATCGCAAACCCGCCAAGCGCGGTTACAGATTTAATATCCGCCTGAATACCAGCGCCGCCGCCGGAATCAGATCCGGCGATGATCAGTACGCGTCCGTTGGTCATGAATAAAAGCCCCTAGCGCGCCACAAGTTCAACGGCGGCGGCTATATCGTTGACAACCGACACGACCAACGCCTCGTCTTCGCCTTCTGCCATCACCCGAATAAGTGGCTCGGTTCCGGATTTCCGAATTAACACCCTGCCGGTATCAGCGAGGCGTTCTTCACCCAGCTTGATACTCTGTTTCACGTCGTCACTTTCAAGCGGCGCGCCCGATTTGAAACGTACATTCTTCAAGCATTGCGGTAATGGTTGGAACAGGCGGCAAACGTCGGACGCTGGCCGCCCTTCTGTAACGACAACTGCTAACACTTGAAGTGCTGCGATCAGTCCGTCGCCAGTGGTTGAATGATCCCCAAGCACCAAATGGCCGGATTGTTCACCGCCAACGTTGTATCCATCCTTGCGCATGCGCTCGACCACGTATCGGTCACCAACCTGCGTTCTGATCAAATCGAGACCGATGGAATTGAGATAGTTTTCGAGGCCCAGATTAGACATCACGGTGGCAACAATGCCGCCGGCCTTAAGTTCACCTCGATCCATAAGGTTTTTGGTGATCAGGGCCATGATCTGGTCGCCGTCAACCAGTTCGCCTTTCTCGTCGGATATCAATATCCGGTCAGCATCACCGTCAAGTGCAAGACCAATATGCGCGCCATGAGCAATCACCTGAGAGCGCATATAGTCCGTGTCGGTCGAACCGCACCCACGATTGATATTATAACCATCCGGATCAACACCGATGGGAACAACTTCCGCCCCCAGTTCCCATAATACTTCTGGGGCAACCTTGTAAGCAGCACCATTTGCGCAATCGACAACCACTTTAAGGCCATCCAATCTTAGCCCCTTGGGGAACGTTTGTTTTACATATTCCGTGTACCGTCCGCGCGCATCTTCAAGCCGTTTCGCGCGTCCCAAAACATCCGGACTGGCAAGGCGATCAGATATGCCATTTGCCACATGAGATTCAATTTCAGCCTCAACTGCATCTGACAATTTATACCCATCCGGGCCGAACAGTTTGATGCCGTTATCCTCAAACGGATTATGCGAAGCCGACAGCATGACGCCGAGGTCTGCGCGAAGTGATCGCGTCAGCATCGCGACCGCAGGTGTCGGCATCGGTCCGACCAAAATAACGTCCATCCCCATTGAGACAAACCCCGCTGTCAGCGCTGGTTCCAGCATATACCCCGAAAGGCGGGTATCCTTACCAATAACCACCCGGTGACGATGATCCCCTTTGGTAAACTGTAGTGCCGCCGCCATACCCACGCGAAGAGCTATTTCAGGTGTCATGTTTCCCTGATTGGCGGTGCCGCGAATACCGTCTGTGCCGAAAAGTTTACGTGTCATCTCTCTGCCGAATTCCCCAAAAACAATTTCCCCAACCTACATCACAATTGACGCCAATTGAGGTCACTTATTATTACAAAATCTTTCTTAATAAAGCTTTGTTATATATTTTGAGTGGATATGGCATCCACCATGCGCAGCGCCTGCACCGTTTCCGGCACATCATGAACGCGGAATACCTGAACGCCATGCAATCGCGCTCCAACAGCGCAGGCAATTGACCCAGCCAGTCGTTTTTGCGGATCTTCCTCACCGGAAATTTTTCCGATTAAACTTTTTCTCGAAACCCCGAGAAGTATTGGACAGCCAACGGATTTTAATTCGCCGATCCGGTCCAATATCTGCAAATTATGTTGCACAGTTTTGCCGAACCCGATGCCAGGGTCAATTGCGATATCAGATCGGTCGATTCCAGCATCCAAGCAAAATTGAACACGCGCCGCAAGATACGACACGACCTCCGAAGGAGCATCGTCGTAATACGGCTGCGCCTGCATATTTTTCGGGTTACCCTGCATATGCATCAAAATCACCGGCACCCCAAGCGCGCTTGCAACGGCAACCGAACTCTCATGGTGCGTAAGCGCGGTTACATCATTGATGATATGGGCACCCGCGTCGATGGCTGCCTGCATGACCTCAGGGTTTCGCGTATCGATGGATAGGCGTGCACCGCAGTCATTTAACGCTCTGATAACGGGAACAACGCGCTGGATCTCTTCGTCGATGGAGACAACGTCGGCGCCGGGGCGGGTCGACTCGCCGCCAATGTCCAGAATAGCCGCACCATCTAAGGCCATACCCAAACCACGCTTAACAGCCTGATCATGAACAAACGCTTCGCCGGCATCGGAAAAGCTGTCTGGGGTCACGTTAATGATCCCCATGACGATAGGGTTTTTCAAATCAATGCCGGCGAAAGTTCCCGCCATGATCTGCCGCGGATCTCAGGATTCGGGCTGTGGTTCAACCCCGCCCATATTCGGCGGCGTATCTTTCCCCGGTTTTACAGCCCCGGACGTCGGCACTGAAGATCGGTGTCCACCTTCCGGCGGCACATCGTCAAGGTCATCCCGGTGAATGGACTCGCCCTTTAATATTGCATCAACATCAGCGCCGGAAAGTGTTTCATATTCCAAAAGCGCCTGTGCAATTGATTCCAATTGATCATTGTTTGCCGTCAATATATCGTGTGCTTTGGTTTCTGCCTCATCAATCAGGCGGCGCACTTCATCATCAATTAGGGCAGCTGTCGCATCGGAAATATTTTTCGTCCGGGCAACGGAATGGCCAAGGAAAACTTCTTCTTCATTATCGGAGTAGCGCAGCCTGCCAAGTTTATCTGAAAAACCAAATTCAGTAACCATACGCCGAGCCAGACTGGTGGCCTGCTGGATATCGTTGCCTGCGCCTGTCGTGACATTTTCCTTACCGAAAATAATTTCCTCAGCGATACGTCCGCCAAACATCATCGCCAAGCGTGACTTGATCTGGATCTCCGACAAACTAAGCTGATCTCGCTCCGGCAGGTTCATGGTCACCCCAAGGGCACGGCCACGCGGTATGATCGTCACCTTATGGAGCGGATCACATTTCGGCATGTGCAAACCAACAAGAGCATGCCCAGCTTCATGATACGCCGTCAGTTTCTTCTCGTCTTCCGTCATGACCATTGAGCGGCGTTCAGCACCCATCATGACTTTATCTTTGGCCTCTTCGAAATCGACCATCATGACAACACGTTTGCCCGCTCTCGCGGCCATTAACGCGGCCTCATTTACAAGGTTTGCAAGATCAGCACCTGAGAATCCTGGCGTCCCGCGAGCGATCACCCGCTCTTCAACATCTGGACCAAGCGGAACTTTCTTCATGTGAACTTTAAGGATTTTCTCGCGGCCAAGAATATCCGGGTTTGGAACCTGAATTTGGCGATCAAAACGGCCAGGGCGCAGCAACGCAGGATCAAGCACATCTGGACGGTTTGTCGCGGCGATGAGAATTACGCCTTCGTTCGACTCGAACCCGTCCATTTCAACCAATAACTGATTGAGGGTCTGCTCACGTTCATCGTTTCCGCCGCCGAGCCCGGCACCGCGGTGACGGCCAACAGCATCGATCTCGTCGATGAAAATTATACAAGGGGCGTTTTTCTTCCCTTGCTCGAACATATCACGCACCCGAGACGCGCCGACACCAACAAACATTTCGACAAAGTCTGATCCGGATATGGTGAAAAATGGGACGTTTGCCTCGCCAGCAATCGCCCGTGCCAATAGTGTTTTACCCGTCCCTGGAGGGCCCACCAGTAAACAACCCTTTGGAATTTTCCCACCGAGCCGTTGGAATTTTCCAGGATCTTTCAGATATTCAACGATTTCTTCCAGTTCCTGTTTGGCCTCATCAATGCCGGCGACGTCGTCAAAAGTAATGTGGCCTGACTTTTCTGTCAGGAGCTTGGCTTTCGATTTACCGAAACCCATGGCCTTTCCGCCGCCGCCCTGCATTTGGCGCATGAAGAAAATCCAAACGCCGATCAGCAGCAGCATTGGAAACCAGGAAATCAGTATACTGAACAGCGTTGGTGAGTTTTCATCGCCGGGGACAGCGGAGATATGAACGCCCTGCTTGACCAGAGATTGGACCAGCGTGGGATCGTTCGGCGCATATGTCTGGAACCCGCGACCATCACGGAAATAGCCAATTAATGTTTGGCCCTGGATGGTAACGTCGCGTACGTCGCCAGACTGAACAGACGTCATGAAATCAGAGAATGCCATCATGGACTGCGCATTGCGCTGGGATGACCCCTGAAATAGGTTGAACAGTGCAAACACCAAGAGTGCAATAATCACCCAAAGCGCGAGGTTTCTGCTGAAATTCAAAACGACTTCCTTCCTTGCGGACCAACAACATTATGCCTGTACCCCTGTCATTTCAGGGGCTTCACCTATGAGATAGCCGTTTTCTTCTAATTAGCAACAAAATACCCTGATCCAGACAGTGAATTCAATGAACAGAACGTTGCTTCACCAAATTGTGCGATATGCCCCCCCTTTCCGTGTTCACTCTCCATGCGAGAATAGTTAAGGTGCGGAACACTTATAACGCCGTCCTCGTCATAAAGTGCAGGCAAACATTTTCGGGCCGCGGAAGGTATGCCCACGATGCTCCCTAACTGCCCAACTTCCTTGAATTCAGCATCTCCAAGATCACCTAACGGCTGAAGATACACGTTAAGTGATCGCCCGTGCTCAAATATCGGTATGGAAAGATAAAACCGCTTATCCCAAACCATACTCAATCCCGCATTCACACAGATGGCGCTTGGAAGATATCGAAACTCTCGAGTAATTACGAGATCGCTAGATGTCGCTTCAATCCGGCATCCTCCCAATGTACGAACCACATGTGGTTTGCCAATGATCGCAGCCAATAAGGCCTCCAAATTCTGCCTTCTCGGCGGATAAACCGCGCCACCAACAACCATTAATGATCGCGCTAAAACACGTCCACCAATTTCTGGCGGTGCGGCGTTGAATACCGCACGGCAAATCCGGATATATCCGGCGGGGTGTACAGATACAGATTTTGCAGCAAGTCGAGCGGTTTCTCCATCAAGAACAGACCGCGCCTGGCCGTACCGGCGGGCGGATTGGCAATAACCGTCAGGCGATATATTTTGTTCGTTCATAATATTGCGCCAACGAATACGCTCGAATTTCGTATCAGTGTTGGACGGGTCCTCAATCCAGTTCTGGTCGGCACCGGCAAGGTAAGTGCGCAAATCACTTTTTGAAACAGATAACAACGGCCGAACTAATCGGCAATAACGGCGTTCAGATACCGCGCTCATGGCCGACAGACCGTCTGGACCACTTCCTTTGTCGAGCCGCATGAGAAAAGTCTCAGCTTGGTCTTCCTTATTATGGGCTAGAAATAAGTGCAGCGCCCCATGATCTCGGCACCATTGTTCCATCAATTCATAACGCGCCGTCCTGGCATTTTCCTGCAACGCGCTTCCGCCCTGCGGATTGCACCATGTCAAAACATGGTGTTCGATATTATGCGCGGACATCCACTCAGAAACCCGTTGCGTTTCCTTGTATGATTCTGATCGAAGTTGGTGGTCTACGGTCAGTGCGACAACACGCCCGCCCTGCTCCTCAGCCCAACTTGCGGCAAGCAGCGCCAGTGCCATACTATCGCCACCTCCAGATACGGCGACGCAGATTGTCGGCGCGCGCTCATATGGACCGGTACCATCGATCAAGCGCGAAACCAATTTTTGCAAATCGATCTGGTTCATGGCGTATTAGCAGCCGTTACGTTTATTCTCGCGTAAAACAGTCTTTTTTAAATTGGATTTTAATTTTGGGAAATCAGATAATACCTTTGCAAACGCGGCGCAGGCGTCATCTTTTTTATCCAACCCTGCCAAAGACATACCTAGTTTCAAAAGAGACCCTGAGGCTTTAGCGCCAGACGGGTTTTTTTGATATCCGTCATAGAACATCTGTGCGGCTTCTTGATATTGTTTGCGAATGTAATAGGTTTCGCCTAACCAATATCGCGCGTTGTCCGCTAGCGGGTCATCGCCATTAGTTTCAATAAATGAATTCAGTGCGACTTCTGCCTGATCATAATTTGTCTGTTGCAGCAGATTAAATGCATATGTGTACTGTTCTTGCGGCGTACCGGCGGGCAACGCCCCAACAGTTGCTGGAGCTGCCGCGGTTTGAACGGGTACTGCCGGTTGAACGGGTGCTGATAACGCAGGGTTTTGGTTTTGAATTTGTTTGACAGCCGAAACTGAAACCGTACCAAGTGTTGTCGGCGCATCACTACCGGAAACCGGCGCTATCGGCGAAACCCCAAGCCTGGACGGCGCGGCGGAGACCTGACCAAACGATGTTGATGTTTGACCTTGCCCTGGTTGAGCGCCGCGCGCCTCAAGTGAACTCAGCCTGAAATCAATATCACTGACCAGTTTATCAAGCCGGTCACCAACCTGAAGGACCCGGTGATTAATTTCTTCCAATACACCAGTGGTCGATCGCAAATCTTGTTCCAGCCGGTCAATTCGGAGCCCGACCCGGGCCGCAGCAGGACCGTTAACAGCCGCTCCAGCACTGCCTGCCGCCTCAGAACTTAACTTAACCGCCCCCTGCCCGCCGCGCGACAGATGTGCATTGAGAGTACGAATATCTCGTTCAAGCCGTTCAAGACGATCCACCGCCGATTTTAAATTAGCATCCTGTGCGTACGCCGCGGCGGGAAGCAGAAACAAGAGAGCAAGGGCAAGAACATTACTGCGAACGATGGCCAGATGCCCAAAATTTAAATTTTTCATAATTTTTCGTCCCCAAAATGAATACTAGAGAAATTCCCGAGTAAATTGACCCGATTTACGACGACGCAATTGTGTATTAACAATGAGTTAGGGCGTTTCGGTGATTCAAAAATAACCGGAAACGCTCTAGTCCCCACCGTCATACGCCCGATGTAACGGTTGATTAAACACTCTAATGCGAATATTTGGCAAAAATATGGCGCCAGACCCACGGATATCTCCGAAGGTAAGACGCCATACTGAACTACGCGTTCTTTAACGAGGCAAATTTAGCTGCCTGCACCTGCGACAACCGTTTCCGAGCGACGGTTTTGAGACCATGCCGCTTCGTTCGATCCAAGCGCGCGTGGACGTTCTTTACCATAAGAAAGTGTCTTAATACGGCTGGGATTGACGCCTAAAGCAACCAGATAATCTTTAACCGCGTTTGCACGGCGATCACCAAGACCAAGGTTGTATTCGCGCGTTCCGCGCTCATCCGCATGGCCTTCGACAGTTACGCCAACGGAAGGATTTGCCTGCATCCAAGCAGCCTGTTTCTCCAGCGTACCACGGGCAACACCATCAAGCGAATACTGGTCGTATCCGAAGAAAGTGCGCGCCCCAACCTGTTCTTCAAGGTCATCTTGGCTGCCGGGCATGTTTTTCTTTGCCATGCCGGCACCGCGCATACCGAGAGGAGACGTGTAAGTTTCGGCAGGCTGAGCCGTCGCTGCTCCGGTACCGCTTGTTGCACCGGCGTTTTCAGACGCGGATTCGCAAGCGCCAAGAAGCGCAACAGCCGCGAGAATGCCTAAAATCTTGAACCGCATTTATATCTCCCCCTCATCGGGATAATTGAATCAACTTAAGCCGCTCGCCAAAGCGGCACGAAACACAAAGGCTCTATTAAACTCTATGACCAACCTAATTAACGTTTATAGGCATCAATTCCAAGAGTTATTTTACAAAAAGCATTGAATCTAAATGATATATCCGTGATATCATGGAATCAAGGGAGACCAAGCCGGGTCGGATGCATCCATCGGCGTTACGATTTCACGCATATTTTGCCCGGTCAGATCGACACTGAATAATTTTGATTGGCCTCCCTTGCCATCCGCCGTCGATTTACTTTGCCTAAAAAACATCAATACGCGCCCATTTGGTGACCATGTAGGCGCCTCAACCAAAAAGTCTTCCGCCAACAATCGTTCACCTGAACCATCCGGGCGCATAACACCAATGAAGAACCGCCCTTTATGTATTTTTGTGAATGCAATTAAATCGCCGCGCGGAGACCAGACCGGCGTTGCATAACGCCCCTTACCGTAGCTAATTCGCCGAACGCCCTTTCCGTCATCACCCATGACGTACAACTGCTGCGCGCCGCCGCGGTCTGAATTAAATACAATTTTAGAAGCATCTGGCGAATAACTTGGCGATGTATCAATTCCGGAATGAAAGGTTAGTTGAACAGCTTTTCTGGTCCTTAAATCCATCGTGTAAACATCAGAATTCCCACTTTTCGACATGCTCATGGCAACAGATTTTCCATCTGGCGAAAATCTCGGAGCAAAAGTCATGCCTGGAAAGTCGCCCAGCACCTCCTGGCGTCCTGTATCTATATTAAAAATATAAACTCTGGGAAGGTTACCGTAATAGGAAAGATAGGTAATCTCCTGTTGGTCCGGAGAAAAGCGGGGTGTTAGAACCAGCGCGCCGCCATCAGTTAGAAATCGATGATTTGCGCCATCCTGGTCCATAATCGCGAGTCGCTTCACCCGGCGGTTCGCAGGACCCGACTCCGCGATGTAAACAATTCGGGTATCAAAATACCCGCCTTCTCCGGTGATTCTCTTGTAGATCGTATCGGCGACGATATGGGCGACGCGCCGCCAGTTGTCCGGAACGGTAAAAAAAGCCAGACGTTCCATGGATGTCTCAGAAAACACGTCCCAAAGATAGAACTCAATACGCAAGCGGCCATCCGGAACGATCTGGGCCCGCCCTTGAATAAGCGCTTGTGCATTGATCACCCGCCAATCGCCAAATCTGGGTAGATTTACAATATCTTCAGCCGATTGAATAAAAGCCTTTTTATCAATTGACTTAAACAAACCCGAACGTTCGAGATCAGCAGCGACAAGGCGCGATATATCTCGGCCAAATCGTTTCTCATCTGAGCTGACCCCAACCAGGTCAGTTATGGCAATCGGGAGGGGTTTTACCGTTCCTTGCGTAATATCAATACGCAGTTCCGCCCGTGCCATCCCGGCTGACAACGCCACCAAAAAGGCCAATACGACGGCCATAGTATTGCGGAACACAGTCCCGGTCATTCGATTCTCCCTTAATGCTGCACCCATCTTTAATACATATCCTTAGTATTGAAAATCATCGTTAAACGCTGCCATTCATTAAACTTCGCGGGCGGTAGTTTGAGCGGGCTGCATATCGGGTTCAAAACCGCCCGTTTCGCTGCTTCAGCGTTCGACCGAAAAACCGAATCGACAACCATTCTTAACTTGTCAACAATAGCGGCCGAACGCACAGTTCCGTCCGGGTTCACAACAAGCGCAATTTCAATCACCATATTGTCCGCCCCCTTGCCGCCCGGGGGAAGGTTCCAACACTTGATCATTTGTTGACGCACGCCATCAATTTCACTCTTTGATAGAGGATGGTCACCAATATGTCTTTTTGATGGCGATGAAATAGCGCTCTTCATCAATTCATCAAACGAAGGAGCCTTTTGTTTTTCGCTCGCCTGCTGCGTCTCTGCGGTACTTTTACTCAAGTCCTTCAGTGTTTTTCCAATACTCGCAAACGAAGACTCTTTCTTCTTTTTAGGCGCTTGTTTATTTGTGTTTTGCGTTTTCACTTTCAATTTCACCAGCGTCTTTTTAATTTTTGACAGGGCCGCGACACGCGCTTGTTGTGCCTTCTTGTCATTCACCGCAATTAAAGTGTTCTTCTCAATATCCTGCAGTGATTTTTCAATATCCTTAAGTGCGGAAAGCATTTCATTTTTACGAGTCGGCACGTCCTTAAGGTTCACCGCGTTCTTTTTTAAGCTCGCCAACGTTTCCTTAATCTTGTTAAGTGCGAACTTTCTGTCTTTATCCGCCTGACGCGGACTAGGCGATGTTGACGAATATTTTTTCAGATCGTCCATTATCTTCAGAATATTGGTCAAAGCAGATGCCATGACCTTGTCTTTCTTTTGCTCACCCTTTGGCTTTGGCGGGCTATTTTTCAAATCTTCCAGAGTCTTTAGGATTTTGGTGAACCCGTCCGGCGGCTTCGGTTTGCGGCGCGGGGAAACACTGGCAAGTTTCAGTTTGGGCCTTTTATTTATATTTGGATCTGGTTTTTCTTTTGGTTCTGGCTCTGGCTTGAGTTCTGGCTCCGGTTTGGCTTCAAGGTCGCGATCGGTTTTTGTATCTGGGTCAGCTACCGGTTTGGCGCTCGGTTCAGGATCAGGTTTTTTCTTAATTTCAGCCGCTGTTTTGGATTTGGGATCGATTTCAGATTTAGGTTTACCCTCTGCCGGTACAGCTGACTTTGGATCATCCTCAGATTTACGCCTATCCTCTGCAAGCGCAGCCGACTTTGGATCAGCCTTAGATTTACGCTTATCCTCTGCCGGTGCAGCCGACTTCGGATCAGCCTTAGATTTACGCTTATCCTCTGCCGGTGCAGCCGACTTCGGGTCAGCCTTGGTTTTACTTTTGGTCTCTGCCGGTACTTTGCTCGCTAGTTCAACCAATGGTTTGGTCACAGTGACAGGTTCAGGTTTTTGGGTGGCGTTCGAGGCCGCGCTTTTCACCGGTTCCAGTGGCGATTTTTCCGTAGAGCCTGACTTGGATCTAGATGCCGATTTTTCCGCAGAGTCTGACTTGGATCTAGGTGGTGATTTTGTCGGAAGCTCTAACTGGGATTTAAGTTCCGATTCCAGTGTGGGTTTTGATCCAAAAACTGGCTCGAGTTCAACGCTTGAGTCGAGATCGGACTCTAACTTAAGGGATGATTTCGGTTCTGGTTTCGGTTCTGGGTCTGATATGGGTTCTGGTTCGAGTTGTGATTTCGATTCCGATTTTGGTTCCGTTTCACTTTCTGGAGAAACAGGAGAGACCCGTGCTTCTTCGGTGGTTTCTTTAGGGGCTTCTGCTGCTGGGTCGACGTCCGGCTGAAATGGTGGCGGGTTGGCTATCTCAGATTCATATACCACATCAACATAAACAGCGTCTTCCGTTATTACAGGGTCCGACGTGAAAAATATCAAGCCGAAATAGCCCGCGAACATGAGCAGAAGATGAAGTAAAAGAGATGCGGTAAAGCCAGAGCGCATTGGTTCGAACGCGTGCCCTTCTATTTAACGTTGGAGGAGTCAGCACGCCGGGTTACCAGCGCAACGCGCTTATAACCAGCAGCATTGATCCTGCCCATTACTGTCATTACGCGGCCGTAGTGAATTGCCTGATCCCCCCGTACAAATATTCGTACGTCGGGATTATTATTCGTGATTGCTGCCAGGCGCGGAACCAGCGCATTCAGATTAACAATTGTATCTTGCAAAAAGATATTTCCGCCAGAATCAATGCTGACGGCCAGCGGCTCGTCCGAACCTTCAATAACAGAAGCTTTGGTTTTTGGTAAATCAACCTTAACGCCAACTGTAAGCAACGGCGCCGTGACCATGAATATAACTAATAAAACAAGCATCACGTCGACGAATGGCGTGACATTAATTTCGCTCATTGCGCGGCTGCTCCGCCGACCCGAACGGCCGCCTCGCGGGTTTATTCCAGCACCCATTTCAGCTCTCTCCTTCCATTTCACGGCTGAGAATCGCCGCAAATTCACCGGAAAAAGCCTCCATACGGCCAGCGTACCGGTCGAGATCTCGCGATAGTTTATTGTAGGCCACGACGGCCGGGATGGCCGCCAGAAGGCCAAGCGCCGTCGCGAACAGAGCTTCGGCAATTCCCGGCGCAACAACGGCAAGGCTGGTGTTTTTCGAGATCGCAATTGCCTGGAAACTGCTCATAATTCCCCAAACGGTTCCAAATAGGCCGATAAAGGGGGCGGTTGATCCCGTCGTCGCCAGAAACGTCATATAACGTTCGGCGCGGTCCATTTCCCGCCCGACGGTAATTTGCATAACCCGGTCTATACGCTCACTGAGGCTAACCCGCGCACCACCGCCGCCAGCTTGCGATCCGGACCGGCGCCATTCGCGCATTGCGGCAACGAAAACGGCCGACATTGGATCACTTGGTTGACTTGATATACGGTCATATAGGTCATCAAGCGATTTACCCGACCAGAACAGTTTTTCAAATTCCGATGAACGTTTGTTAAGGCGCCTGAGACCAAACGATTTCTGGAAGATGATGGCCCATGACCAAACTGAGGATGCAAGCAAAGTTATGACAACTGATTTGACAACCCAGTCTGCCTTAATAAATAAGGCCAACATACTAAAATCAGTATCGCTGATTGCCCCCGCAAGCTCCACTGCATCAACCACTTGATTTTCCATTGTCTACTTTTGCCTCACTGTTAATCGTTATGGGCGGAGAGATAATATTGATCCAACTTACGCCGCACATCTGCCGGCATCGCTTTGGGTTTACCTTTTGATAATTCAAGACATCCTAATTTTATGTCCACTGATACCAAAAGATCATCACCGCGCCTGACCAGTTGGCAAAGATCAAGAGACGCCCCACCGACCCGGACAACATCAGTTTCGATAATCAATTCATCATCCAGCGTAGCGGGTTTCTGATAATTGACCGAACACCGTTTCACGGCCAGTGCAATGCCATGTTCCCGCATCAATTGCGAGCTTTCGATCCCAATATCCCGCAAAAGATCTGTCCGCGCCCGCTCAATAAACTTCAAATAATTGGCGTAATAAACGATCCCGCCAATATCCGTGTCTTCAAAATATACTCGAACTGTTTTTTTGTGCAGCCGGTTCACACTGAATTGTTCACTCATCACCGTCACCCACATCTTTCAGCATTTCGAACTGCGCTGGATTTTTTGGTTTTACCAATCCAAGGTGGGAATAGGCCTGAGGCGCAAGCATTCGGCCCCGCGGTGTGCGCATCAAAAACCCTTGCTGGATTAAAAACGGCTCGATAACTTCTTCGATCGTATCGCGTTGTTCGGACAATGCGGCCGCCATGGTATCAACCCCAACTGGCCCGCCGCCATAATTTTCGGCAATACAATTTAAATAACGCCGGTCCATTGCATCCAAACCAAGACCATCGACCTCAAGCCGGTTTAAGGATGTGTCCGCGGCAACGGCGTCAACCGGACCGCCATCAGACACGGCTGCAAAATCGCGAACCCGGCGCAACAAGCGCCCGGCAACGCGCGGTGTTCCCCTGGCGCGGCGGGCAATTTCCAAGGCACCTTCATCTGTCAGGTCAAGGCCAAGTAACCGCGCGCCACGCGATACGATCAGAACCAATTCTTCCGGCGTATAAAACACCATCCGCATCGGAATTCCAAAACGCTCTCTTAGCGGCGTGGTCAACAGTCCTGAGCGGGTTGTCGCGCCAACAAGCGTGAACGGAGGAAGGTCTATTCTGACCGAACGTGCGGCTGGACCCTCGCCAATAATTAAGTCCAACTGCCGGTCTTCCATCGCCGGATATAGAATTTCTTCAACAATAGGACTCAAACGGTGTATTTCGTCTATAAACAGAACATCGCGGGCCTGTAGATTGGTCAATATTGCTGCCAGATCCCCGGCTTTGGCAATGACCGGTCCGGAGGTCGCGCGAAACCCGACCCCGAGTTCATTCGCGACAATCTGAGCAAGCGTCGTTTTACCGAGGCCTGGTGGGCCGTGAAACAAGACATGATCCATGGCCTCATCGCGCTTACGCGCAGCCGCGATAAACACACTTAAGTTTTCGCGAACCTGTTTCTGTCCAATAAAATCATCCAGCTGCCGCGGACGAATGCCGGGATCAGGAAAGTCATTCTCTTGATCCTGATCCGTCAGTTCAGGGGTCACCACGCGGTCTTGATCCATCATATCCCGGACGCCAGTTCGCGAAGGCCAATTTTAATAAGGCTCTCGACATCGGCCTTTATATCCAGTTGCTCATCTTCAAGCTGACTCGCCGCACGCGACACGGCGCCAAGTGCATCAGACGGCGTATACCCGAGATTAACCAATGCAGATGCGGCATCTGAGATGTTAGAGCCGCCTCTGGCGCCGGGCGTATCATCCGATGATGGCAGACGCACACCCTGCTGTGCTGCCGCGCCAAGGGCCATAGCACCGACCTTATCTTTAAGTTCGCTCAAAATTCTGGTCGCCAGCTTTGGCCCGACGCCCGGCGCGCGCGTGATTGACGATTTATCCTGCGCTGCGACAACCTGAACCAGTTCATCGCCGGACAAAACGCCCTGAATGGCCAGTCCGACTTTCGCACCGACGCCTTGTACACTCGTCAACAGCTTGAACCAACTGCGCTCAGCCTGATCTGCAAACCCGAACAGATGAATATGGTCTTCGCGCACATGCGTTTCAATTTCCAGGGCGGTAGTCTCGCCAATCGTCATTCGGCTCAGCGTTCGCGATGAACAAAACACCAGATATCCAACGCCGCCAACGTCGACAACAACACTGTCTTCGTCCAGAGAATCAACAATACCTTTTAACCGTGCAATCATTGTGTAGCCTCTAACTTGGCTTGCCGGGCCCGGCTATCGCGATGATGGGCATGGCATATCGCTATCGCCAAAGCATCCGCAGCATCAGCAGATTTTATCTCACATCCCGGCAATAACGTGCGCACCATCATTTGAATTTGTTCCTTAGCTGCATGGCCTGATCCAACAACCGTCTTTTTAACCGCGTTTGGCGTGTATTCACTGACCGGTATTCCCAGCGAGGCCGGAACCACAAGTGCAATACCCCTGGCCTGCCCTAGTTTTAATGTCGAAACGGCGTTGGAGTTAACAAAGGTTTCCTCCACCGCCGCCTCGTCTGGACGATACAGGACAAGTACATCTGTTATGCCAATCTGCAATTGAAGCAAACGTTCAGCCAGTGACAACTTTGCATCTGAATGGATTACGCCGTCGGCCACATGTTTGAGCCGATTACCATCAACCGCAATCACGCCCCAGCCCGTATTGCGTAATCCGGGGTCCAATCCGATCAGGCGCATTCAACTTCTCCTCAGGCGCCAAGCCGTTCCAGAACATCGTCTGACACATCAAAGTTCGATGCAACGCGCTGAACATCGTCATTGTCTTCCAGGGTATCGAGCAACTTGAACAACGTACCCGCCGCATCTTCGTCAACCGGAATGGTATTTGTTGCCTTCCAGTCGAGAGAGGACTCCTGTGCCGTACCAAATTTTTCTTCAAGCCCATCGCGGACGATAGAAAAGTCATCCGGATCGCAAACGATTTCATGCGTATCACCCGCGCTTTCAACATCTGATGCCCCGGCATCAAGTGCAGCTTCAAACATATCATCGACGCTCGCGGCGGCGACGGGATAAACAATCATACCAACGCGGTCAAAATTAAACGCCACACTACCCGTCTCACCCAACGTCCCACCAAGCTTGGTAAAAGCAGAGCGTACTTCTGACGCCGTGCGGTTACGGTTGTCGGTTAATGTCTCAACAATTACGGCGACACCGCCGGGACCATATCCTTCATACCGGATCTCTTCGTAATCAACACCATCGCCCCCGCCAACAGCTTTATCGATGGCCCGTTTGATGTTGTCATTAGGCATATTTTGCGCCCGTGCGGCAGCAACAGCGGAACGCAGACGTGCATTCATTTCAGTGTCAGCCCCCCCAATCCGGGCAGCAACGGTTATTTCACGGGTGTGTTTGGCGAAGATCTTTGCCCGCTTGGCATCTTGCGCACCTTTGCGGTGCATAATATTTTTGAATTTTGAATGGCCTGCCATTCCTCAAGTACCCCTATATCCGGTGATTTGCCGACCCTTATACTCAATATATCGTATAGGTCGAAGCAAATTGTCCATATGTAATGACAGCGCAATATGGCAACAATTTGGCGGTATGAAAAGACACCGTTAACGACCGTTCAAACTGCATCGTCACAATTGGAAACATTTGAAAAAATTTCGTAACTGCCCAGGTAGCTGATTGCCGGGGGTTGTGTGGGCAAATTTTGCAGGTTTGATGTGCTTGATGCGTATGTTTTGA
>WASW01088973.1_pt1 | contig 31557 bp, 28 predicted proteins | sample 5698521 | NCBI WGS metagenome assembly WASW01 (sample SAMN11175560, study PRJNA528189) | sponge metagenome | isolation source: marine sponge | host: Leucetta | place: Antarctica: Western Antarctic Peninsula, King George Island | collected 2013-01
GTGAGTATCCCGGCGGTTCATCATATGATTGACAAACTATAATGGTATTAAAATTATTAATACCATTATAAATAAAAATAATTTTTAATGGAACGGGGGGGGGGGGGTAACTATGGCTGTTTCTGGACAGACTGCTCGAAAGGCATCGGAGATTGCGGCAACAAAATTGATGCGTCTCCAGTATTTTGGGATTTTCCTCCAGGATCTTTCTAAACATGCATTGCTGTGGATGGTCATGATATTGATTTTGTTGGCAATCGGGTTCGTATTGATCGACATTTGACCTTCTAACAATCTAATCATCTTCCGTTTCCTTCACTGCCTGACATTCCCGCGCCCGGCCCGGTTCGTCACGCTAAGGCTCGTTTTTGGATTGTGACAATTTTCTCAAAACACGGGTGTTCGGTTCCACTTTTCTTTGTGACTTCGATCACTTCTTTCCAATCTCACTTTGTGTAATGTTGTTAGATTGGGGGAGCCGTAATGAAAAAAATTTCGCGCGAAGATTTGGAAGAGTTAATTATTCTTCGCCTTGCTAGATATGAAAAATGCGCGGGCGTCAGATCGGTTGGTATATACCGATTGGCTCAGTCCGGGCGACCCAAATGGGAAACTAGCGTCATTGATTACGGTGGTGCTGACGCAAGGCGCTGCACAGTTGCACTGCAACATGTTATTGAGCCCCTTCAAAAAGAATACCAGCTGGAAATTAGCTACCTTTAATTTGGGGCGACCAGATAGGCATATAATGTCTTTCCTACTCATATTTTTGTCTCCTTCATTAAGGTTCCTTTTCGAAAAGTGTCCTGCGTTCACATGCGTTAACACTGCCGCAATCCCATCTTCATAACGCTGCAAGGCCCACCCTTTACAATGGGTGCACCAATACAAATAGAAGAGAATAGAAAATGCGTTTTAATGAGCGGCGCAAATATCTTCGAAAACCAATGGACGCAATAGCCACCGTGAATTTTGACGGTCGACGTCATGGAATAGATATTCTCGATTTCTGCCCTGGAGGTGTCGCGGTCCAATACCCAAACGATCATATCCAAGACGACGAGCATTTGGTCATCGGGCAAGGTTATGCTTTCATTCTTGAGGGAGCTTTGGAAATACCGGGAAAGGTTATCAGAACCTTTGACGATGGTTTCGCGCTCAAGTTCAATAAACCGTTTCCAACGTTTTATTGATGATCTCCAGTTTTGCATAGCTAATTTCCCCCCATCCCTCGTTTTCGCGAAAATTGTTTCTTGTGACCACATTCGATTTTCCAAGTGGGGAAATATCCGCGATTGACACAACACACCCTGCAGTGGTTGATTCTTAATATGACTGAACAGCCGCACGTGAGCATGATTAGAAAGATGCTTATTGGACTCGAACGTATGGTTATTGTTCTTGTTAGACTTATTCAGCCGCCAATTAGATTGATTGAGTATTGTATTGAAAACTATTCTCCGCAGATATTGACACGGGCGAATGTTGTTGGCGTTCTCATCGTATTGACTATTTGGTTCTACTTTTCTGGAATTGACATTAATGCCTACATTTTTGGCTCCGACGTTAAAGAGGCCGTTAAACGAAGCGAAATCATCAGAAATTATGGACTGATCATTGCCGCTTTTGTCGCTGGTGTACTCGCTGTCTGGCGAAGCAGTATCAATCATCGCCAAGCGAAAATTGCTGAAAAGGGCCTCTCCACCGAACGTTTTACGAAGGCGACGGAACTGCTCGGAAACAAGGATCGTTCCGCCCGTATGGGAGGCATTTATGCGCTTTGGCAATTGGCGGAAGAGTCCCCACAAGACATCAAGATAGCAGTTTGGGAAACCCTTAGTGCATATGCACGAATACCTCCCCCCTTGACGGACGTAGAGGAAGGAAACACGCTTGCGAAGCGCATCCTTCGGGCGGATGTTGCCGTCATTATAAAATTGCTTGGAACGAATGAGGCGTCCAAAAACCTGTATCGTGCAGAGTTCAAATTGAATCTGTTCGGGATTGACTTGGGTCGAGGAAATTTGACGGACGTGAACTTGGCCCGCGCGATGCTGGGTGGCGCAAATTTGGCCGAGACGGGTCTGCATAACGCGAACTTGAGTGATGCGTATCTGGGGAATGCAATTCTGGGTATGGCAACGCACCTCACACAGGATCAACTTGATTCCGTTAGGCCATCTAGGCCCCCTATTAGTTTGCCTGAAGGTTTGCAATGGCCGTTCGAAGAGATATACGGTACGTGGAAGAAGAGGGATCGATCGAGGAGTACTTAATTTTCCGTTCCCTTCGTTGTCCCGGAATCCCGTCAAAGCTGTTAGTTTCGGGACAGAGGTTTCGAAAGGGGTTAAGGGACACTCTCGATTTAAAATGGCTGTTTCCTCCGGTTCTTCAAGTTCGCCTAAATAGCTTTCCGGCATATGACAAACCGGGCAGAAGCTCCAGAAAGACCCAGATTTTGGCGGGTATTTAGTGCGTTCCGGATCAGTGCCGACACAGCCGCAATTTTCACTTTCGAATTTATTCATCGGATGTCTCTAAAACGGACGTACCAAATTCTACGCTCAAACCTTCACACTCATTGATTGAACGGCTAACATCCCGCCACAACATAAAGGGGAGGTAGGAATGTTCAGGGATGCACCAGCAATATTGAAAGAAATTCTCGTAGGGTTTGTGTGGCCACTCGAAAGGCTCGATGCTGGCCTGAATTGGGCAATTGGGCAGATTGAAATATGGGGGCCGGGGCAACGGATAAGAGCGATTGAAGTTATTGGCATTCTTGCCGCGATATTTGTGGTACTTTGGGAGTTTGGTGTTGAGCGACCAATCGAACGTGAGGTTCGCGCAGAAGAACGCATCGCCCGAATGTGGCAACTCGCCACGTCACCTGTTGAATGAAACAGCGGAAAAATACCGGCTCTGGAGTTTTTGCATAGGAACGGCAAACCACTTGCCGGCATCAATATTTCCGGCGCATATTTGGTCGAGATACAGCTTCAATGGGCCAACCTCACCGGGGCCAAACTCCCTAGGGCTAACCTCACAGCGGCCAATCTTCTTAGGGCCAACCTCAGAGAGGCCAACCTCCAAGGGGTTAATCTCTTCGCGGCCATCCTCAGCCACACTAACCTCAACGATGCTGATCTCCGCATGGCTGTCCTCAGCGGGGCCGACCTCAAAGGGACCTTGCTCTTCAACGCTGACCTCAACGGGGCCATCCTCAGAGGAGCACGAAATCTCACACAAGATCAGCTTGCAAAGGCTAAACCAACACGCCCACCCAAATCTCTTCCCGACGGACTGACATGGCCCTTCATCGAAAAAGACAGAAAGTGGGTGTTGAAGAGTAGCGTTCAAGACTGACCCTCCGAAGTGTCGCGTTTGGGGGACGGTTTTACCCGCAATGAATGGCCGTTCATGGCTAGTCAGAGCCCAAATCGGGTGAAGCGGTTTCCGTCTGTTATTTAGGGCAGAACAAATTAAGACGGAACGGATTTATTGTGCGTAGCGCACACTTGCCGAAATATGACCATATTCCAATATTATATTTTGTGATCCTTCATCCCGTGATGGAGGTTATCCTGCCCGAGTAGTGCCTGCTGACGCAGTGCGATCATTTCCGCTTCGCGCATGCCGATGCTTTATTGCCATTTTGCGGATACCGGTGTCGTTCGAGAGTGAAAACTCGCAAAATACCGGCTTTTTTGCATTTCGAAAATGAGTTTTTTTGTGCAAAATGTTGGCAGTTTTATGCAAAAATACGCATTTTTGTGCCTGTCACGGGCCCAAAACAAAAACCCTCCCCCGTTTCCGGGAGAGGGTTAGAGCAATTCCCGAGTAAATTGGTTCAATTTACGGCGACGTAATTTCGTATTAACAAATGGTTAGAGCGTTTTCAGCGATCCAAAAACCGCCGAAAACGCTCTGGTATTGGTAACCAACGCAGTGCTGGGTTTATTCCGCCGCTTCGCGGTATTCGTCGATGGACGGGCAGCTGCAGATCAGGTTGCGGTCGCCGTAGACGTTGTCGACCCGGCCGACCGGTGGCCAGAATTTGTCTTCGCGCAAACCTTTTAGCGGGAAAAACGCCTGCTCTTTCGAATAGGGTCGGTCCCAGGTGTCGCTAAGCAGCAGATGATGGGTATGCGGGGCGTTCGAGAGCACGTTGTTGGCGACATCAGCGCGGCCTTCTTCGACCTCGCGAATTTCGCCGCGGATGGCGATCATCGCATCGCAGAACCGATCGATTTCCCGTTTGGTTTCCGACTCGGTCGGCTCGATCATAAACGTATCGACAACCGGGAACGACATCGTCGGCGCGTGGAAACCGTAATCGGCGAGGCGTTTGGCAACATCGTCAACCGATACGCCGCTCGATTCCTTGACCGGTCTCAGATCGATGATGCACTCATGGGCGACCATGCCGTCTTTGCCGGTATAGAGAACCGGGAAATGCGGGTCCAGGCGATGGGCGATGTAGTTGGCATTAAGGATCGCAACTTCGGTTGCTTTCTTGAGGCCCTTGCCGCCCATCATGAACATATAGGCCCATGAGATGGGCAGGATACTGGCCGAACCCCACGGTGCTGATGAGATCGTACCGATGGTCTCGCCGCCGCGTGCTGCAGGGTTAACCCCGTCAACAATGCTGCTGTCCGGCAAATAAGGCGCAAGGTGAGCACCAACGCCGATCGGACCAACACCTGGTCCGCCGCCGCCGTGCGGAATGCAGAAGGTTTTATGCAGGTTCATGTGTGAGACGTCCGGCCCGAACGTGCCCGGACGGCACAGCCCGATCATCGCGTTCAGGTTGGCACCGTCCATATAGACCTGCCCGCCGTTATCATGAATGATGTCACAAATCTCGATGATCGCTTCTTCGAACACCCCGTGGGTCGAGGGGTACGTGATCATCAAAGCGGCGAGATTATCTTTATGCTCGATGGCGCGGGCTTTGAGGTCCGCAACGTCGACATTGCCGTTGTCGTCACATTCGGTGACCACAACTTTCATGCCGGCCATGGCTGCGCTGGCCGGGTTGGTGCCGTGGGCACTGGCCGGGATCAGGCAGATGTTACGGTGCCCCTCGCCGCGGCTGTCATGGTATTTGGCAATCGTCATCAGGCCAGCGTATTCGCCTTGTGATCCGGCATTGGGCTGTAAAGAGACGGCGGCAAAACCGGTAGCCTCGCACAGCATCTGCTCCAGTTCTTCAAACAGTTGCTGGTACCCTTGGGTTTGATCAAGCGGCGCGAAGGGGTGGATGGCACCAAAGTTGCGCCACGTTACCGGGATCATTTCACTGGTTGAGTTGAGCTTCATGGTGCACGACCCAAGCGGGATCATCGAACGGTCAAGGGCGATGTCTTTGGAGGCCAGCCAGCGCAGGTAACGCATCATCTCGGTCTCTGAGTGGTAGAGGCTGAACACCGGATGGGTCAGATATTCACTGCTGCGCTGCAGATTGGCGGGGATACACTCGCCCACTTCACCATCGATTTTGATCAGGTCCAGATCCTGACTGGCATTGGTCGAGAAACAGTTCCACAGCGCCGTCAGATTACGCCGGCGGGTGGTCTCGTCAAACGAAATGCCGAGCGTATCGTTATCAACAACACGCAGATTAATTTTGGATTCCCGCGCGCGTGCGGCAATACGATTAGCTTGCCCCGGGACATGCACGGTCAGGGTATCGAAGTAACTCTCGTTAACCACTTTAAACCCGAGGCGGCCAAGGCCTTCGGCCATGATCTGGGTCATGCGGTGGACTTTTCCGGCGATACGTTTGAGACCGTCGGCGCCGTGATAGGTCGCGTACAGACCGGCAATCACGGCCAGCAGAACCTGCGCGGTGCAGATGTTCGATGTGGCTTTGTCGCGGCGAATGTGTTGCTCGCGGGTCTGCAAAGCCATCCGAAGAGCCTGGTTGCCGGCGCTGTCGATGGATACACCAATGATCCGGCCGGGCATGGAACGTTTGTGTTTTTCTTTGGTCGCAAAAAACGCGGCGTGGGGGCCACCGTATCCCATGGGAACGCCAAAACGCTGCGAATTACCAACGACAATATCAGCGCCCATTTCACCGGGCGGTGTCAACAGGCAGAGCGCCAGCAGATCGGAAGCCACGGTGACGACGGTTTTCTTGGCCTGGGCGGCTTCAATAATCGGTGCGATATCGCGCACCGCACCACTGGAGCCCGGATACTGAAGCAGAACACCAAAACAATCGTGATCGCTAAGTTCAGTTTCCGCATCGCCGATAACCACATCGATACCGAGCGATCCGGCGCGGGTCAGGACAACGTCAATAGTTTGCGGGTGGGTATCCGCGTCAACAAAAAATACGGTGCTTTTGGATTTGGAAATCCGGTTCGACATGGACATGGCTTCGGCCGCTGCGGTGCCTTCATCAAGCAGGGACGCGTTGGCCAGTTCCATGCCGGTCATGTCCATAACCATTTGCTGGTAGTTCAAAATGGCTTCCATGCGGCCCTGGCTGACCTCAGCCTGGTACGGCGTATAAGCCGTGTACCAGCCGGGGTTTTCGAGAACGTTCCGGAGGATTACGCTTGGCAATTTGGTGCCGTAATACCCCATGCCGATCATCGAGACGAAAACCTTGTTCCGGTCCGCCATGCGGCGAAGGTACGATAAGGTCCCGCGTTCGGTCATGTTTTTGCCGATCTTCAAAGGCGCGTCCGTGCGAATGCTCGCCGGTACGGTTTTGTCGATCAAAGCGTCCAACGAGCTTAGGCCCAATTCGCCCAGCATGTCATTGATCTGTGTCTCGCCCGGGCCAATGTGGCGGCGGATGAAATCGTCGCGCTGTTCAAGCTCGCTTAACGTCGGCGCTGTCATTATTCGAGGCCTTCCACATAGGCTTTGTAGGCATCGGCGTCCATCATCGCGTCCAGTTCACTGGTATCGGTCAGTTTGATTTTAAACATCCAGCCATCGGTCGTCGGATCGGTGTTGACTTTTGACGGCTCGTCTTCAAGGTCGCCATTAATTTCAACCACTTCGCCAGACACGGGCGCATAAATTTCGCTGGCGGCTTTAACCGATTCAACAACGCCGGTTTCATCACCGGCGGAAACATCATCACCAACGTCAGGAGTTTCAACAAAGACAATGTCGCCAAGGGCTTTTTGGGCATAGTCGGTAATGCCAACGGTTACAATGTCACCGTCGATGGCAACCCACTCGTGGTCTTCAGTATATTTTGTGCTCATGGTTAAAACTCCCTGTTAATCTTTGTAATAGTTGTGTGGAACGATTGGCATTTTTGCGATTTTGGCGGGCAGTATTTTGCCGCGCACGGACAAGCCGATTTCTGTATCAGCTTTGGCAAATTCGATTGGCACATATCCCATGGCAACGGGTCCACCTGCGGTCGGGCCAAAACCACCGCTGGTAATTTTTCCGATGACAGTGCCGCTTGAATCCGTGATTTCGGTTCCAGCGCGGGCCGGTGCGCGGCCGTCCGGGCGAATTCCGACACGTTTGATTTTGGATTTATCGGCGATCTGCTGAACAATGATGTCAGCGCCGGGAAAACCTTTTTCTTCGCGCCGGCGTTTGCCGACGATCCAGGTCAGCCCGGCATCGATTGGCGTGGTGTTCTGGTCGATGTCATTGCCGTAAAGACACAGGCCACCTTCAAGGCGGAGCGAGTCGCGCGCGCCAAGGCCGCAGGCTTCAACTTCGTTCTCACCAAGCAACAGGCGGCAGATATCTTCGGCGTCCTCAGCCGGAATGGAGATCTCATACCCGTCCTCGCCGGTGTAACCGGACCGCGTAATAATGCACTCTATATCGCCCCAATGCAGTCTGGCGATGGTCATAAAACTCATATGCCGGGCGGCGGGGATAAAGCGTGATAACACCTCGGCAGCGGACGGGCCTTGTAGGGCGACCAACGCGCGGTCTTCGATGACCTCAAACGACGCGCGATCACCAACGCCGGCAGTGATGTGGGCGATGTCCTGTTCTTTGCACGCTGCGTTGAAAACGATAAACAACTCACCTTCAAAGCGCGATACCATCAGGTCATCAATGATGCCGCCCTGATCGTTGGTCAGGACAGTGTAGCGCACCCCGTCTTCAGCCTGCGCCGCGATGTCGCCGGGGATCAGAGACTCGATTGCGGCGATGGCACCCGGGCCTTTGAGGTAGGCTTGCCCCATATGCGAGACGTCAAACAATCCGGCTTTGGCACGGGTCTGTTCATGTTCTTTCATGACGCCCAAGGGGTATTGTACCGGCATGCTGTATCCGGCAAACGGCACCATTTTGCCGCCGAGTTCACGGTGCAGGGCGCCTAAAGGTGTGGACAGTAAATTTTCGTCGCTCGCTGAATGATCACTCATCAGTCAAATTCCTTAAAACAGAGTTCAGCCGCCCTCTCGATCACGACAGCCTTTCGAGCCATCATCCCTTGATCGAAGGGCGCCCCCTCTGTCGTGGAACCTGAAAGATTGACCAACTGAAAACGTTTCAGTCAGCTTACATCTTCGGTGGAGCCGGGAATGTGTTGAACCCAACTCGCTTTCCAGAGCCTCATCCCATTGCGGTCCTTTTGCCTGAGAGTTTCCGGGGCGGTTGCTCCTTCGGCGGCGGGCTGATTGTACCCGCTCTCTCCCACAATGGTCATCTGAGAATATTCAGATTAGTCGGCGCACTATCTCATGAACGTCTCGCCGGGTCAACAAAAGTAGATAGGGGTAATTGACCTATATCCAAATAGGTTGAACCGGCAAAGAACGCTCAATTGTTTCTGGTGAGTTATCAGCGAAAACGTAGGGATCCAAAATATTTAGAAACGCATAAAACGTCTCCGTGACAACACACTTTTTCACTGCGTAACTGACCGTCGGCGGGCGCGATTGTTTTTAAGTTGTTCGGGGGTGACGATGAACCCGGTGAATACGATGTAATTCTCGCCCGTGCGCCCTGGTTTCAGATCCAATTCCAGCGTCACGGGATCGTTTCTGAACCCCAGTCCCGTGCGATTACCTGCAAAACTGACGGAGACCTTAAACTCTTCCCGGTAAAGGATTTTGTTATTCAGGTCAGTGACACTGATGAAATAGGGAAACGTTGCTTTTCGGGTTTTATTCGCAGGCCCACGCTGAGCAATAAAATCAAGTGTGATGTCCACTTCCATGGTACCAATTTTGGTTTCTTTGTCCATTTTGGTTAAGCAGCCGAGGCGCATGTTATTGTACTTGCCTTCAAAATCGACATCCGTTAAATCGCGGCCGGGACCCTCTTTATAGGCAGTATAGTTCGCGGCAACGGCCAGAATTCGATAATCCGGGCACGGTAAAATTATCGATTTTGAAAATATGTTGGTAACCTTACTGGCCGTTTCGCATCCGCCAACAAGCGCAACGCTGACAAGTAAGATCACTGAAATCCATGATTTTGTATTTGTTTTGAGGAGCGAAATAGTCACGAATAATAAATCCAATAAATTCAGTGCCAAATGATCACGAACGGTGCGCACTTTAAGCGGTTCGTCCCCATGCGGCAAGCGTACCGCGCCTATTGATGCGATGGTTCAGGAACGACCAGATCAATTAAGGTCTGGGCCAGTTTTGCCAGCGCCCTGGCGCGGCCCCATGGATTGTTGATCTCGGATGCAATGGCCAGTCCTCTCTCAAAGGCTTGCCATCCGGGCGCTGGTTCGTTGAATGCGGCGTGAACGCTGGCGAGCTCAGAATACATCCAGACCTGCGTCAGGTGGCTCTTGATCTCGCCGCTGGCAATCACGGCAAGGTCCTCAGTTGCGCTAGACCCTTGAACATCGCCAGCCCGGCGCTGATCAGAGCTGATGGTCCATAATGCGTGTGCGCGAAGTCGATTGTCATCAATGCCAGCGGCAATTTCGATAGCCTTTTTAAACCGAGGCCAGGTTAATTTCTCAATGGTGCTGGATGGCCCAGAATTAAGGCCTGTATTGAGCGTCTCTACTTTACTAATGGACAGTGCTATTCTGCTGATGGCAAAGGAACGTGCATAAGGCAACGTAATTTTGTCAATGGCCGCGAGCGCACTGTCCAATGTTGTATCAGCATCTGAAAAGTTCCTTTTATTGGCTTGCGATAAGGCAATTTTCCCGAGCAGAACAGCACGATATCGAACGGCTTCAATTGTTTCAGCGGTTGCAAGAGCGGCCGCAGCGTCGCCGGCTTTAGCCTGGGCGGTTGCTGCGGAAATCAATACCGATGTTCGTTCGGAAACGAGTGCAATATCATCAAGCACGCTAAGGGCCTGATCCGGACGTTCAATTTCTGCAAGTGCAGCGGCGACATATTTCAGAGCGATACTTTGCTGGTCACCTGTAATTTGGGTGCGGGCGCGCGCCTCAATATCGTTAAGCCGCTTTGCGGCGGCGTCCCGGCCATCAATGCTCGACAGCAGGACAGCAACGCGCGTTTCAATTGATATTCGTTTGGTTTCTGAACCCAGCTTGCCAAGCGATGCTTCCAACAGGTCAATCGTTTCCTGCGCTTGTAAGAATTTTTTCTGTTTCACCTGAATTTCGGCGATGGCGGCAAGGGCCTGCATTTTTTTTTGCCGGGTCTGGAATAATGCCGGCGGCGTCCCGGGCTTCCGTCCCATTACCGGCGGACGCCTGACCTTCCGCAATGTCACGTAAAGCGACCATAATCAGGCGTGGGTCTTTCATTCGAGCAGCGGTCTTCATCGCCGCCTCGGTCAGTCCGGCGCGCGATTGTGCGACCAGAATTTCGCTAAGGGCCCAATCGCGAAGTTCAGGTTTAAATACGGCTTTGACGTTTTCCGTCGCGGCACTTAACAGGCAGCGCACAGTCGGGTCGGCAAAGCAGGCGGACGCATCTCGCCTGGGGTTGGCAATTTCTCCGGGCGTATCAGAAATCAAATCTCTTGTCGCCGGATGGGCAAGCAAGGCTTTTCGGGCTTTATCTTTGCTCGACGCCCTGACCTTGTTCAGGCGTTTTAACAGTTTGCGAACTTGAACGGCATTGGTCAAAATATCCCATAACTGGCGGGTGACCCGGCCGTTGATATCCAGACCAGTACTCTGTTGATAAACCCGGATTGCGGCTTGGGTGTCGGAATTCAGATGGCCATTAATAGGGCCGAGGTAGAAGCCCATCACGGACAACGCTTTTTGAATATCAAGTACAGACTGGCCAGCTTTGCGATAACCCGGTGCCGATAGCGGAGCTGGCGTCTCATTGATGAGCCCGTCCGGCCGGGCGGCGATTTCTGCCGCCGATAAAAGCGCCGAAAAAAGCACCGGTATGCAAAGCGCCACTGCAAATGCTGCATAACGTGCATGTTGCCGAAATAATGATCGGTAGTCGTTCATGCCTCTGATTCTGCGCCTCATAACGAACGGGGGCAAGCAGTTGTGGGCAGGTGGTTTGTATAAGGTATACGGGGTGATCTTCTATTCGGCCGCCGGGGACGTTATTCGGTTGTCGATAAAATATAATTGCTTGGTTGCCGTCACCGCCGTCACATCCTAAAACGTGCAACGCATAGGGGTTCACAAGGTTCGATGAGATGGCCGTTTATACCGAAGTCAGTGACGACGATCTGATCGAATTTGTTGCGGGATATGATATTGGCGAAGCCCTGTCATGCAAAGGAATTGCGGAAGGTGTTGAGAATTCAAATTTTTTGCTGACCACGTCCGAGGGTCCGTTTATTCTGACCTTGTATGAAAAGCGCGTGAATCCCAATGATTTGCCCTTTTTTATAGGGTTTATGGATCATTTAGCAACAAAAGGTGTGCCGTGTCCGTTACCCATTCGCGCGAGCGATGGCAATGCTCTTGGCGAATTGTCGGGGCGCCCCGCCGCGATCATCAGTTTCCTTCCAGGCCTGTGGCCGCGCCGTCCTCAGCCTGAACACTGCGCTGAGGTTGGGCGCGGATTAGCGGAATTTCATATTGCCGGGGATGATTTTAAATTAGGACGTGCAAACAATCTTGCGATTGCTAACTGGCGCCCCTTATTAGAACAGTCGATCGATCGGGCCGATGAAGTAATGGATGGGTTTGGCGATATGGTGTCGCATGAACTGGATGATCTTGAAAACAATTGGCCGGACAATCTGCCCAGCGGTGTTATTCACGCTGATCTTTTCCCGGACAATATGTTCTTCCGAAACGGCCAACTGTCCGGAATTATCGACTTTTATTTTGCCTGCACAGACGCTTATGCCTACGACATCGCGATTTGTATGAATGCATGGTGTTTTGAGCCTGATCATAGTTTTAACATTACCAAGGCGAGGCGGTTGCTCGGCAATTACAAAAGAGTTCGTGATCTCTCGACTGAGGAAATGAATGCACTGCCGATACTGGCAAGAGGATCAGCTATGCGGTTTCTGTTGACCCGGCTGTATGACTGGTTAAATACGCCCGTTGGCGCCCTGGTTACGCCAAAGGATCCAATGGAATACTGGCGGAAACTAAACTTTCATAAAAGCGTGCGCGGCACGCAAGAATACGGACTGGATGTGTGATGGCTGATCAAATCGAGCGAATTGTGATCTATACCGACGGGGCGTGTTCAGGCAATCCAGGGCCCGGTGGCTGGGGATTAATTTTGCGCTGGCAGGGGCATGAAAAAGAACTGTGCGGCGGGGAACAGGAGACCACAAATAACCGGATGGAGCTGATGGCTGCCATTCAGGGGATCGAATCCCTCAAGCGGGCCAGCAGTGTCGACCTCTACACGGACAGCACCTATGTGCGCGATGGGATTACAAAATGGATACACGGCTGGAAAAGAAACGGCTGGCGCACGTCGGCTAAAAAACCTGTGAAAAACGAAGATTTGTGGAAGCGGCTTGATCTGGCATTGTCAGGTCACGACATTGAATGGCATTGGGTAAAAGGTCACGCTGGCGACCCTGGAAACGAGCGGGCTGACGCGTTGGCGCGGCAGGGTATACCAACCTGAGGCACCGGCCGCTTTAATGTTTGGCGAGCTGCAGGGCCGTATCAAATTGTAAAATTCTCTTGTTTATCAAGGCGTGTTCGGATCTTTGTAAGAAGCTCCGAGCGGTCATAGGGTTTGTTAATCAGGGTCTTTCCGGGAGTCAGTTTCCCGCCGTGCGCAACCGTATTTTCTGAATATCCGGTGGTGTAGAGTATCTTTATTTCTGGTTGGATCCTTAAAGCCTCGTCGGCTATTTCTATACCGTTCATACCGCCGGGCAAAACGACATCGGTAAACAATAAATCAAACAGGTTTTCACCCTTCAGACGGGCAATCGCCTCATCGCCGTTCTCCGCCTCGACAACTGTATATCCTTGATCCCGTAGAATTGCAGCAGAGTATTCGCGGACAAATTTTTCGTCTTCAACGAGCAGGATGCACTCTGATCGCGGTGCAAAATCATGTAATTTTTTACGTCCTAAATTCCCAGTAGTGGTTCCGGCGTAACGCGGAAGATAAAGGCTAACCGCCGTGCCGATATCCGCCTCGCTTTTGAGCGCGATGTGTCCGTTAGATTGTTTGGCAAAACCGTAGACCATGCTGAGGCCGAGGCCGCTACCGGCCCCGACGTCTTTTGTCGTGAAGAATGGCTCAAATACTTTGTCCAATACGCCCGGTGACATCCCACGTCCAGTATCGGTCACAGTGACCATAACGTAGTCTCCGGCGGTCACGTCATCGAATTGTCGCACAAAAGCCTGATCGAGGGTCACGTTGGCGGTTTGGATCGTTAATATGCCGCCTTTTATCATTGCGTCACGTCCGTTAATGGCCAGATTGACCAAGGCATTTTCGAACTGATGCGGGTCAATTAAAGCCGGCCACAGATCTGTGGCCGCGGTGACCGTTAATTCAACGGTCTCACCGAGCGTGCGGTCCAGCATATCTTCAAGACCAGTGACCAGATCATCAATATTGGTGGATACAGGGGATAAGTTTTCTTGGCGGGCGAAGGCCAGAAGGCGGCTGGTTAAGGAGGCGGCTCGCCCAATTGCTCTTTTTAAGGCCTCTATGCAATGTCCTGCCTTATTATCATCGCCGATCCTGTCGCCGAGCAATTCTGTATTACCCATCATCACACTCAGAAGGTTATTAAAATCGTGGGCAACGCCGCCTGTTAATTGGCCTACGACATCCATTTTTTGCGACTGTCGGAGCTGATTTTCCAATAACCGGCGCTCAGAGATATCTGTTCCCGTTCCCCGGTAACCAGCAAAATTATCCGATGCATCAAAAAAAGGTTTGCCGCTGATCATGACGTGCCGTCCGCCCGACGAATTTTGTTGAGCGAGATACTCAAAATTACTAAAGGAGCGTCTCGCCCCAAGGTCAGCCAGGTGAGCCGCCCATTTTTCAGGGTTACTTTCCAATTCAATGGAAGGAACACATTCAATCCGGCTTGATCCGATCTTGTCATATCGGTCGATTTTACAGATTTCTTCATAGCGTTCGGAGAAATAAGTGAATTTCAGATTTTTATCCATTTCCCAGAACCAGTCTGAAGCAGCTTCGGCGAAGTTTTTAAAACGCTCCTGGCTTTCTCTGAGTGCAATTTCAGCTCGCCTGCGCCGCGAAATTTCCTGAACGGCGAATTTAACCTTGCTCGCCTGTCTGAGGAGAACAAAACTCATTAACAAAAGGACGGCAGCAACCAACAACCCTTCTGTAACAATTCCAGAGACAGCGGAAGTTATGAGCTCTTTTGATGGTAATCCAATGAGGTGCCACCGTGTTGATGAAACAGTATTAACCGTCAGAACTTGCCCCCATTCTGTACGCGATAAGTAAGGTTTCCGAGCCAAAATATCCCGCGCGCCGCTGGCGGTAATCTCGATCTTGTAATCTGGACTTGCAGCTTTTCCCATATCATCGGGCAAGGCGTTTACGATGTGTTCTCCGGAATTTGGCTCAAGAAGCAGGAGAAGGTCGTGATCTCTTACCTCTGTGCTTCTGAGAATATCAGCAATACTGGACGCAAAGAAACTGACAAAAAAAATACCAATTTTTCCGGTTTCATATTCGAACGGAACCATAATATCAAAATGATAGGGCAGCTTATTTGGGCTTGGGTGGACATAGACGTCATGTTTATCAGTTTGCCCAACGAAAGATCGAATATCATTACGGCATTTTGAGCCGACAAGAGAGTCCAGCCCTTCAAACAAGGCATCTCCCTGATCATTGGTAATCGTCAGTGCAAAATAGTCGGGGAAATGGGTCGCCAGTTGATCACTTATGCGCTTTAACGCTTGTTGATCCGACGGAAATTTTGCCAGACGTTGTAATGCGTCTTTTCGCTCGTTTGTGAAAAGAGAAATTCGCCGGCGCAAATCATTAACACGAAAGGATATTTGAGAGCTCGCGCTCCTTGCGGACTGCCCTGCAATACCGGCTGCATTGTGGGTGAAGTCTGTGAACCGGAGATATGAAAATCCGCCAACAATAATGAGCACCATACCAACCATGGAAATCATTGTTTTTAGGGATTGGGCGGATTGGACATGCATTATATTTTATCGTTTATCAAACAACTCTGAGCAGCGGTAGAATTTCGTATGTTTAATACGCGCCAATTCTACACGAGAATTCTCAAAAATCATATTCAATCTGTAATATTTAGATTTAGGATCATCTAAATGATTTTGTTGGATAGAGTTTGAACGAACATTTAGGCCCATGATCAGATACTGACCAGATGGTGCTGAATGGTAAAATATATTGGTTGTTCTGTGATGCAGCGCATAGGAGCTGGGTTTAACGTCTGGTTTAATGCCGCCTTGATATTCACCTTGAATAACAGCGAACAGTTGGGAGTAAGCTGGATGATAGAAATTGCCAAAACCAAAAGACACGAAATTCTCGATACCCTTGAGGTTGAATTAATGCTGCAGATTGGAGTGGTCGAAGGGGATAGCTTCAGTTTTTTCAATATTGGAAAAGCGGTCGAGCAACTCAAATGGGGGTTTGAGAGCGATGATCCGCTTGTTCAGGAAAAATTCGTAAACCCATCGCTTGATACATTACGCCATCATTTGATGGCAATCGGACTATCAGTGTTTGCGGAGAAGCTTGACCGGTTTCCGATGGAATTCGAAAATTCCCGAAGAATGAAATTATTAAATTAAATAAGCCGAACTATATGCTAGTCCGGGTTTTAGGGGGATTCAATGTTATGACCCGGCAGCACTCAAATTGCGATCAGATACAAGGCAATATCGGGTAAAACCCTATATCTGATACGCAAAGAGAGAGCTACATAAGGCCTAGTCCCCAACGCATGTGCTTGAGCACGTTGCGTGGATCATCCTGTTTTGGGGCAAATTCGGGAGTCGTCAAAGCGCGGTTTTGGACGTCGCCCCAACGATCTCGAATTACAGTCTGACTTGGGTACCAGTTACGGTTAAATTTTTGTACGAAGACTTTAAGCATGTCATCACCTCATGTGTTAACCCGATACCAGCGGGCTATTTTTCAACAATGCCAATATATTCGGGATTATTTGTCCTGACAAACGATGCCTCTTCATGCTATGGATGATTAATTACTCATGCATAAATTGTTTGGATGAATACGAATGCCACATTTGCCTCCGATATCTGCGCTCAAGGCTTTGGAAGCGTCAGCGCGCCATTTGAGTTTTACCAAGGCGGCGGAAGAGTTGAATGTTACGCAAAGTGCGATCAGTCATCAGATCAAACATCTTGAGCAATTGTGGGACCAAAAACTGTTTACGCGGTTAACTCGGAAACTTGAGCTGACTTCTGGCGGGCAAAATCTGGCGGCAGTGGCCCGGGAATTTTTTAGGTCCCTCGAAAATACACTCGATGAGTTGAGGGAAGATGACGGTCATACGACGATTTGCGTACAAATGCTGCCGTCGGTCGCAGTGAAATGGCTGGTGCCACGGTTGCAGGGGTTTCGAGACATATATCCGGATATCGATGTCTGGATATCGACCCGTGCTGACGAGCAGGGCGGATTTAAGTCGGGACGCCTTGATGCCTCGATCCGGTTAGGGGCCGCGGACGCACCAGGAGTTTCGTCGTGGTTGATGATGCATGAATATGAGTTCCCGGTCGCGCGCCCCCGTTTGCTGGAAGAAATGGGGGCACCGGAAAGTCCTGCTGATCTTTGCCGGTACCCGTTATTGCTGCGCCTAGGTGAAATTGGTGCGCCGCAGTGGGATGTCTGGTTTAAGGGAATGGGCGTTCCTGAAAACATTTATGGCCCGGCCCTGCGTGACGGAACCCGGTTTGCGGATTCCAATATGGCACTGCAGGCGGCTTTTGAAGGGCAGGGAATTGCTTTGGCAAGAAGTGCACCGGTCTGGGATGATATAACGTCAGGTCGTTTGGTCCGCCTGTTTGATGTCACGCAACGTTTTGTTCATCCGATTAATTTCGCCTGTCCGATTGAGAAAGCCAATCGCCCAGCAATTATTGCCTTTCGCGATTGGTTGCTGGATGTATCAGAGAAATCACAGGCGGAATTCGATGCTGCTGAAGGGGCGCTTTAGGCGAGCAACAAAAGTGGGGCAAACCGTCTGGTTGCCCCACCCCTTAACAAGGTCCGTTTAGGGTCAGGACTCATTAATTTCATGCAATTCTGTTTGCCAAGAAGGCTACGATTACAAAAAGACAAGCGCAAGAACATGCCGGGCATATTCGAGCATTGTCTTCGCAGTAGGCGTGGCCTTCCTGGCAAACCCCGTGGGGCGGGACGAATTTTCCCTCCGGCGTCGTTGAAAACGCTTGAAAACCATGGGGGTTTTTGCGCCTTTTCGCCTAACCTGAGGGAAAATTCGTCTCCGCAGAATGGATGAAATTAACGGGTCCTGATCCTAAGTGATTAGAGTTGGCCGAGAATATACTCAGCGCTTGATACCTCAAACTCACCTGGTCCTTCAACATGTACGGCGGACACCACGCCGTCGTCTACGACCACAGCGAAACGTTCACAGCGGACGCCCAGGCCTTTTTCCGTCAAATCAAGCACGAGGCCAGCGGCGGTGGTAAATTTTGCGCTGCCGTCAGCCAGCATTAAAACATCATTGCCAACGTTCTGGTCTTTACCCCAGGCGCCCATGACAAAAGCATCATTGACGGCCATACAAGCAATGGTATCCACGCCTTTGGCTTTAATTGCCGCGGCGTGTTCAACATAACCTGGCACGTGTTTGGCGGAACACGTCGGTGTAAAAGCACCGGGCAATCCGAACAAAACGACCTTTTTGCCCTTGAATATTTCATCAGCACTAAGCGGGGCAGGCCCGTCAACGGTCATGGTGGTGAAACCAACTTGTGGAATTGCGTCGCCGGCGGAAATGGTCATGGTTGTCCCCCTTAAGTGGAATAAAAACAGAACTGCAGTCGCCAAACCAGCGGCACGACGCTGCAAAGATATCAACAGATAATCATTTTTGCCGAAGAATCCACCCCACAACACGTTTGCTGGAAAAATTTATCACGTGTTTGAAGCGCGCGGGTTAGAAACATCGGGGAAATTCGTCCTCATTCACCGCAGAACAGGCTAGAATTCCACTATATTAGTGGAACCGTTCAGCGACTTTATCGAGTTGAACAATCATGTCCGGCCCCAATTTTCTGATAATTTTTTCACGTGTGTTTTGGTTATTGAGATTGTCGTGCAGCCCGGTAAAAACGAGCGATAGAAGCTTTAAAGCGGCGTCTCTTGTGAACTGCCAGTCGGCACCCGCCAATTTAGACTCAATTGAGATCATATTGGAATTTACCATGGCGACCAACCAGTCAATCCGTTTCTCAGCTTCCTGAAAGTGTCGGGCTATCTCGATTTGCGCGCCGAGAGCAATCATACGGGCGCTTGAGGACTGAAATACAGTTGTCCAGTCAACTTCACCGTCTCCGCTTTCTTGATGTTGCCTGACAATAGATTTTGCGCTTTTCTCAAATTCGGCCTGTTTCTGTGTGCCGACCATGGTTTTTAAGGCGTTTTGAAACCCGGGCAACATCCGCCGTGATAAAACGTCGGCATCATTATTCAAGTGACGGTCTGGAACAAACTGATGTTCGAATTTATTCACCATGAGGCGAACAAAAACATTTCCGCGCTCGTTGCCGTCGCGGGCCTTCATCTGTGCTCGGCTGAAAGATTCAACGGCGTCCATGAAAACTGTTTGAATATCACCTAGGTTGCGCTGAAATTCATCACCCATTTGGGTAACGTCATCAGGTGTCAAATGCCCGCCCTTTTCCTCAATTTTGGCGTTCAGCAAACTCATGAATTTGGCGTGCAGAGCGTCAGAAAACTCATCTGCCTTTTTTTGGACGGACTTGGTTGCTGCCGCTGAGGTTTTGTTTGGGTTTTTTGAAACGGTTTTGGTTGGTGCCGTCTGGTTTGTATCAATCATAGGTTAATCCCCCGATGCACGGAAAATTCCGGCGCATCATGTGCGTCCTGAAGTTACGGTAGTATGACATATTTCGCCGGTATTTGCATTCATTAAGGATAATATGAGGGATCGTTAGGAGATGTTGGTAAAGAAATGAAAAATTATGATCCTACATATCCTTCCTTTGATAAAACGTTATGTGCCGTCGGGGTAATGCATCCAGCCTGTAATTATGTATATTTTACCGGTATTCACGAGCAAACCCTTATGGGCATGTGTCCGCTCAGCAGGCCAAATGAAAGTTTTTTCTTTTTCAGGTCGGACCTTTAACCCAAACATTGGAAACTCAGTTTCCCCACCATCTTCAACATCATTCAAATAGGTCATCCATACCAATGACCTGTGTAATTTTCTTAATGACGTTCGCTCCGAATGCAGTTCCCCAAAATGGCCGCCCTCTTGATATTTTTGAATGTCGAACGGTCCTTTATGTACCTTTGGCATAAAGGTTCTTAGAAATTCCCATTGATCGAGATACTTGGCACGTGATTGAGACTGTCTGCACCGCACCATTGCGGCGGTGTCTATGATCTGGATATAGACATAACTTCATGCTGGCTCAATTGGAAATTCCAGCCGTATGTTCAAGTTTGGCCTTTGAAATTGCTGCCAGAACGGCATCTTGGCTGAGAAGTTCTGGCAGAGGGATACCGCCAGGGGCACCAGGACCATATACGACATTAAAGGGGATGCCATAACGCCCGAAACTAGCGAGGTAATTTGCAATTTTTTCATCGGGAAGAGTCCAATCGGCCTTTAAGGCCTCAACCGATCCATCCTTGAGAAGTGTAAATACCGGATCCTGACCGAGGACAACGGATTTATTGACCTGGCAGGTGATACACCAGTCAGCGGTGACATCGACAAAAACAGTTCGCCCGGCAGCAACCATACGTCCGATGGCCCCCCGATCAAACGCCTGCCACGCAATACCCGAACCATTGGACGGATTTGACGTGGAAATTCCGGTTTCCGGCGTTATCGGAAACAGGATGGCTGCGAGGATCAAGATCGCGGCGACGGGCGTGGTTTTTGGTTTTTGTTCGGGCAATCGATGGCCCGTATAGAGGGTCAGGATAATCGCCGCGATCATGCTCGCCATAACAAGTGTGTTGGTTAAGCTGGTGGTGGCATCCAGCACCGATAACAACCACAGCGCCGTCGCCAGCAAGGCAAAACCGAGAATTTGGCGCAGACGCACCATCCACATACCAGGTTTCGGCAGGCGGGTGGCGAGCGTTGGGAACAGGGCAACCGCCAGGTAAGGGAAGGCCAGGCCAATTCCAAGGGCTGCAAATACGGCAAATATTTCAAACGGTCCACGGGCCAGCGCAAAACCGACGGCGGTTCCAAGAAAGGGAGCTGAGCAAGGGGTTGCCAATAACGTTGCAAACGCGCCTTGCACAAAATGCCCACCCAACCCATCGCTATGCACTGACCGACCTCCGAGATCGGCTAAAAACCGCGGCAATGCAACTTCAAAAAAACCCCAAAGATTACAGGCGAACAAAATTACCACGATGATCATAGAAATCAGAAACCAGGGTTGTTGAAACTGGATTCCCCAACCAATGGCGCCGCCACTCAATTTCAGCGCAACCAGTGTTGCAGCCAATATCATGAACGCAAAAAGGATGCCGGCGGATGACGCGATGAAACTTAATCTGACATGCCGGCTGTCGCCGCCGCCATGGCCAATGGCACCAATCAATTTTATTGATAAAACGGGCAGTACGCAGGGCATCAGGTTGAGAATTAACCCGCCCAGTAACGCCAGACCAAGAACCGTCGTTAACGACAAGATATCTGCACTAGGTTTAACATCGTTGCTGACGGAACGCTCAACGTTGACGTTTAGCACCTCTTCGGTACTGCGCTGGCCATCAGCCAGAGTCAGAGTGAAGCTGCGGCCATTCAGCGTTTTGCCAACAGCATCATCAAGATATTCAAGCCCATCAACGGTGATGTCGATGACGGCTTTCATACGATCACTACTCAGAGTTATTTGGGGTTTGCTATAGGCGATCCCTGGGGGGCCTTCAGCAAACAGATCAGGTGCCTCGAAAGGTAAGGTCGACACCGCGTTGATCCGAAGCCCGGTCCAAATGTCGTTTTCCTGCGCTGATGCACTGATGATGTCGAGACCATGGCGACGGCCATCACCCGGAACGGCAGCTTGAAAACGGTCAATCAGATGGGCGAAGCTGCTCGGTGAATGGGTGCCGGGCGGGACTGATAGGCTGAGCTCAGCATCATAGGGAATACAAATTTCACTGCAGGTGAGATATTTGAGTGATAACTTCAGATCAGCATTTTGGCTCGGACTGATCGTTCGCGCCGTTATCGGAAAGACCACTTCTTTTTTATAACCAAGCGTCTCCAGCCCGAGCACGGAAAACCGTTCCGGCACCGGCCAGCCGACAGTCGCCTCGACCAGATTACGTGAGCCATCCCAATCGAGTTGCGGAGGAAACCCCGCATCTCCCGGAGACCGCCAGTAGATCTTCCATCCCGGCTGTAATTTAAACTGCAAGCCAAGTTTAATGTCGCCGCCGTTCCCTTGGGCACTGGATGCGGCAATCAGGCGCACGGATGTTTGCTCTGTCGTGATCCAGTTAGACGCATTATTCGCCGCGATTGTCGGGTCCGATATGCCGAGGCCGAACAAAATCGCTGCCCACATCACTGCACTATAAAATTTCATAAGATGGGTTATACTCTCCTATTGTGGCAATTTCACGCGCGAACGCTGAAATCACGAACAGTTGAATGACGCTATTTTTCCTTCCGCCCGCGCAACGCTTTTTTGGATCACAAAGTTGTGTCATACTCCGGTAAAGATATTGCTCTCGCGTATTAGCGTGCTTATTTAAGGACTATGATGACTGATACCGACGACGATACCGATTATCTTTCCGGGCAATTGCTGATTGCCATGCCTGGTATGCCCGATCCGCGGTTTGCAAAATCCGTTATTTATCTATGTGCCCACAATTCGGAAGGCGCGATGGGGTTGGTCGTTAACCGGCCAATGAACACCATTTCGTTTCCGGATTTGCTGGAGCAACTGGAAATCGATACACCGGAATCGGCCGATCAAATCAAGATTCTCTCCGGCGGGCCGGTCGAAGCGGCGCGCGGATTTGTCCTGCATTCCTGTGATTATCTGCAGGAAGCAACGATGCGGGTTAACGCCGATGTCGGCCTGACTGCAACGATTGATATCCTGCGGGCAATCGCGACAGGGGATGGTCCTGAAAAGTCATTGCTTGCCCTTGGATACGCCGGATGGGGTGCCGGACAACTTGATCTTGAGATCAAGGAAAATGGCTGGCTCAATGTTGAGGCAGATGATGATTTGTTGTTTGAGGAAAATCTTGACGCCAAGTGGCAAGGGGCCATGGAAAAAATCGGTATCGATCCCAGAATGTTGTCAGATGAAGCGGGCCATGCTTGAACGCTCTTAACCTTACGGAAAAATTATATGTCAAAAAAGAACCCTCGCGGCCCAAAAGGCGGCTCTGGAAAAAACGCGCCCGACGAACTCATGCGGTATCTGGCCAATGAAATGGAACAGTGCAATACGGCGGACGCCTTAAATGATAATGTACTGATTCCGTTCATGGCAGCGCTTGAAAAAATCGCCGATGCACGGGGTTATGTTCTCAACATTTATGGCGAACAAAGTAACCTCGTGTTCACCAGTGATGAACATGCCGAACAGATCTATCATCTTGTCGAAGGGTATCTCGACGACAACGCGGCGCCGGATTGAGCCGGAATGGTTTTATTCGTTTCTGACCTTGATGGCACCTTGTTGAATGACAGCTCGGTTATCAAACCTGCGACAATCGATGCGTTAAACCGGCTGATTGAGGAGGGTGTCCATTTCACCATTGCCACTGCCCGCGCTTATCCGTCGATCAGAACCATACTGGACGGGCTTGATCTTGTCCTGCCGATCATCGAGCAGAACGGCGCGCTGGTACGGGACTATGCCTCCGGACACGTGATCGCCGCTAAACTAATGCGGCAAAAAAGTGTGATTGATGTTTGCGCGACGTTTGATCACCACGGCGCATTTCCTCTTATTTCCGTCCTGAACGGCGATGAAAACTGCGTCCTGCAGGGCGAGATTAATAATGCTGGAATGGAATGGGCAATTACGTCCATGCAAAAAGCCAACAAACCCCGCCGCCTCGTCGGTTATGATACTATGGATACGACCGATCCATCGTTTGTATTGCAGTACCGCTATCTTGGGCCCGAGCAGGAAATAAAGGCCATCGCCGATCACATCACGGCCGCTCACCCGGACCTTTCTATCACCTTGTTTCATAATTTTTATACCGACGGTTGGGAGATTAACATCTCCAGCGTTGAGGCGAACAAGGGTGATGCCCTGAAGGATCTTCGTCCGCACGCGAAGGGTATCAGCAAGGTCGTTGTTTTTGGCGACAATGATAATGATATCGACATGTTTCACCACGCCGATGAATCCTACGCTGTTTCCAACGCAACCGACGCCGCACGCTCAAAAGCAACAGCGACAATCGGGCGCAATACGGATGATGCCGTGATCCGGTTTATTGAAGCGCAGGTATTGGCGGCAGTGCCGGCTTAATGTCAGCGCGGTTATTTGGCGCCGAACGGCTTACTTAGCCAGAATCCCGACAGGTCAACACCGCGCAAAATTGATGTCTGCTTTTCTTCCAGGTGCAGACAATACAGGGCGGGATAGTTTCTCCTCTGAATAGCCACAAGCGGTCGCCAAATTGCTCTCTATTGCCAAGATTTTTACCACGTCAAGGATGGCCGTTATTGGCTACACCCTGCCGAAAATGAATGGATCAAATTTCGACTGGTTTGTGACGCAGAGCGGTCATAACCGTGCGCGTACGATGCAACTGCATAAATGAGGATATTTGGAATAGGAATTCTACATTGACTCATGTCTGCTCAGCGTGACTAAGCGGAAGGAAATTAATGTTATTGATTTAGGCAGCCTCGGCCAGAAGCAGGCACCGAACTTGAAAGTATGTGTTCTTCCAGCAACGCGCTACCATGCAGGTTGATCAACGTCTTTCATCTCTTCTTCGTCGTCATTTTGTAAAGGGTTAATTTTGCAAAGTAGCGATTGAAGCGTGGGCTTCGTCGAGGCTGTCGCCAATGTGGCAAACCATTTCGTCGAAGGGGCCTTCGTCCCCACGCGCAAGGGCCTTCTCCAGCGCCTCGGCGGCAGACTGCACCTAATACTAGCCGCCGTGCCCCGTAGGGTATGGGCGATGGTTTCCGCTTCCTTACGATTGCCCTTGTCAAGGGCTTTGCCAATCTCTTCCGCTTTACCCTCTGTCCAGTTGGGAAAATCGAGCAGGAACTTGCGGTACAGTTCCACATCATCCGCAACGAGCCTCAAGCCGTCGGCAATGTCAAAACCGGGCAGAGTATGGGGTAGTTGTGACCGTGAATTGGATATCGTGTCCCGCGAGGGGCGCAAAGGGCGGGGAACGGGCTTCCTCACCAACGTCTCTTGCAAATCACCGGGGATGAGCCACTTCAACAACATAGATAACAAAGTGCCGGATTCGATAGGTTTCGCCAAATGGTCGTTCATGCCCGCTTCCAGGCAAGCCTTACGGTGTTCATCCATAGCGTGGGCCGTGATGGCAATAATCGGCAGATCTTTATGCCTTTCACGTATTCTACGGGTGGCTTCGTATCCATCCATAATCGGCATCTGCACATCCATCAGAATAATATCAAAAGTTCCATCTTCCACACTGTTGATACATTCTATTGCCGCTTGCCCATTATCGACGACCTCAACGACCACTCCCCATTTCTCCATGACTTCACTGAGTATCCCCTGGTTAATAACCGTGTCTTCAACGAGAAGAACCCTGGAACCTCTCAAGTATTCATCCATATCCACAGGCAATGTCGTCGTCTTCGTTTCAATATCTTCGGCCTTTGCCAAATCAAATGGAAGAGACACGGTAAATGTGCTGCCCTCGCCAGTTTCACTATCAACGTCGATCTCTCCTCCCATCAAATTTGCCAGACGACGGCATATTGCTAATCCAAGACCTGAACCGCCAAACCGCCGTGTAATAGAAGCGTCAACCTGGGAGAATTTTTCAAATAACTTTTTTTGATCTTGCGGAGATATCCCGATGCCGGTGTCTCGGACGCAAAAGGCTAGTCGAGTGGAAACCTCGGAATTCTCAAGAGCATGGACTTCTATATCAACACAACCTTCCTCTGTAAATTTCAGGGCATTTCCTGTCAGATTGGTCAGAATCTGTAACAAGCGGTTAGGATCACCAATGAGAAATTGAGGGACCGTATCATCCACTTTGATATTAAACTCCAAGCCCTTACGTAAAGCTTCGTGGGCCGAGATACCATGTATATGTTCAATCACCTCATGAAGATCGAAAGGTATGTGGTCGATATCCAGTTTGCCCGCTTCAATTTTTGACAAGTCGAGTATATCGTTGATCACCCCCAGCAGTGATTTCGCAGATTGATCTGTTTTCTCAAGGTATCCGCGCTGTTTATCAGTAATCCGTGTGTCCAAAGACAAATTGGTCAGCCCTAAAATTGCATTCAGTGGCGTGCGAATTTCATGGCTCATATTTGCTAAGAATTCACTCTTGGTCCGGTTCGCCAACTCAGCCTCGTCCTTGCTTTGCGTCAGCGCCACCTCGGCCTGTTTGCGTTTGGTGATGTCGGAAAAGGTTTGTAGCCAACCGCCGCCCGGAATCGGTGTGTTCCAGACCTCGAGTTCGACCCCATTCGGGCGTTGTCGAGTATAGATGAAGGGGTCCTTGGCGTTGGTCCTGATGTCGCTCCAATATTGAATAGACTTTGTGCCATCGTCATCGAATTCCCCCTGCTCCGCCTGATAGCGCGTGATTTCATGCCAATCGCACTTGCTTCCGAGCAACTCGATCGGCAGTTCCAGCATACGGGCGACATTGCTGTTAAAAGCCGCGACACGGCCGTTGCCGTCGGACATCAGAATGCCGTGATCGACGATTTCGATGATGGTCTCCAGGATATGCTTGCTCCGCACCAACTCCTCGGTGGCCTTGAGAAGCTCGTCCTCATGCAGGACAACTTTACGATTGAGTGAAGCAAGCTTCCTGTTCCAGAACAAAAAGATCAGGATAACACCGCCGCCGATAGCCATAACCTGCCACAGCAATGAATAATCAATACCACGTTCGTATATGACCGCGTACCATTTAGCTGAGAGTTCCTGCTTCTCCTTTTCGCTGAACGAATCGACAGCCTTGTCGAGGATAGAAAGCAGGTGGGGCGTTTTCCCTTTCTGCAGGGCCATCGAAAGTCCTATCGAAATGTCGAACCGACCGCCAATCTTGAGACCTAGTATGTCCTCTTGTCGCATCGCATAACTGATCGTGGCCACCGTGTCGACGAATCCGAAAAGTTCACCGGTTTCGACCCGCCTCAGACCATCGACGACATTTTCAACCTCTGTGATCTTTAGGTTCGAATAACGTTCGTGAATAAGGTCGATATGGGCATAGCCCTTGACCACACCAACTGTCTTGTCACGAATGGCAGCAAGGTTTTCGACGAATAGTTCCTCCGAACGTACTGCAATGACCAACGGAGACTCCAGATGGGGGCGGGTAAAATCGAGCCATTCCCGGCGAGGCCCGGTCGACGTTGCGGCCGTAATAACATCACAGTCTCCCCCATTCAGCGCCTCGAGACTATGGGGCCAGGATACTGTGGGATGAAGACGGAAAGGTATATCCAGCCGGTTACTCACCAACTGAATAAAATCAGCGATCATGCCTTCGTATACACCCTCTTCATTAATGCGCTCGTAAGGCATCCAGTTCGGATCAACGCAGTAGGTGACCGTTCCATGCTGGGCCAACCACTCACTTTCTTTAGCCGAGAACGGTATGAGTTTTTCGACACTCGATTGTTTGGGATTTATCCAGCGTTTCACCCAAGCGGTTTTTTCCTCCCGAGTGATCTGGCTTATCGCTTTGTTCAGAATGCCGTGGAAAATGGGCCAATCTTTTCGGACTGCAGCATATAAATCATTTTCGCGAACGTCATGGTACTTGAACCTGGGGAAGGCGACGATCTTGAGATTCGACAAGGCATTGCTCGCAATGATATGCGAAAGCACCGCTCCGCTCTCCACCGCTGCGTCAGCCTGACCCGCCGCCACAGCCTTGAGCATTTCTAAATCATTTTGGATCGGAATTCCATCAATCTGGTCTATGAGTATTGCCGAGGGGACTTCCTTGGACAGCACTGCAAACAACGCATAATCTCGCGGCATTGCCACTCGGCGGTTTGCCAAATCGGAGAGGCTGCGAATACCCCCTTCATCCCTTCGGGTGACGATGGCGGGCTGGTTTTTGTAGTAGGAACGGGTAAAAAGGGCGGAATCTTTGCGTGACTCGTTAATGTAGATAACGCTCATCACATCGATCCCGTTCATTTGCTCGGGGTTGCTTAATCTTTTCATTAAGTCATTCCGGGACAGACCATTGGCATACTCAAATCGCACGCCGAGCATATCTTCAACACGGTCCATCATATCGATGGAGTATCCAGCGGGTTGACCATCCTGCATGTAGTTGAAAGGAGGCCAATCCATCTCATTGCTGACGCGAATAACAGGGTGGCTCTCGAGCCATTGCCATTCTTGCTGTGTGAGGAAAGAGTTCTCGGCCACCACATTGGAATGCATCCATTTGGAATAATATCGATGGTATGGGGAAGTTTTATCTTTTTGCCATTCGACGAGATATCGATCAATTGTCTGCAGTACGTGTTCGTTTGTACCACCGGGGCTGGCAAAGGTAAGACGCACGGGATTAAAAATCACAGGCGTTTTAATGATTCCAGAGGCATCCTGGTTCTTATCTCCCCAAAAAGATTCAAATACTCCGAAGTCTACCTTACCAGCCACAATTTGCCTGCTCATGTCACTGTAGGAAGGAAAATCCACAGTTTCCAACTGCACGTTAAACCTACGGATCAGTTCCTGAAAGTTCTCGCCGTGGATATCACCCGCCAGAAGGCCTACCCGCTTTCCGGCCAGGTCGAGAATCGACTCGATTGCGGTGCCCTCAGCACCATAGATCGTTCCCCAAATAAGCTGGATCGCCTGTTTGGGGTAATCGAGGAATTTGTCACGTTCTTCGGTATAAGCGATGGCTACCAAAAGATCTACATCGCCAGCCTTGAGCTTTTTGTACTGCTGGTCCCAGGTGCCAAACTCGTACTCAAGTTCCCAACCTTCGCGCAGGGCAATTTCATTAAGAAGGTCCACATATAATCCAGCTGGATTGCCATCCGTATTGGTAAAGCTGTTTGGGTGGCTGTCGTAAAGCGCAACCCGGATTTTGTCATTGTCTTGAGCGTTAGAGGAAATCATCGGCGTCAGGATGAACAAGAACGAAAATATAAGTGTTATAAAGCGTCCGATCATGTTTTATGGGTTCCGGTTATTTTATAAGACATGGTGTTGCCCTGAATCACCCAACAGTAACATATATTTCGAAACACGCGGGTTTTTAGCTAATCATAAAATGCCGTTCCGCTAATAGTTTCGCCTGCTTGTCATTGTGGTTAATCAGGCATACTTATCCCAGCTTTCAAGTACACCGTCATCTTTATGACCCCGGTAATCATCATCCACGAACAAAGCCAATTTCGACTTCTCCTCTCGTGAGGTAAAGAGATTATCCGCGAATATAGCCAATTTCGACTTCGCCTCTCGCATGGCAAAGAGATTGAAATCCCAAAAATAACTCTCATTTTTTTCATCTTTACCCGCGTAACTTCCCGGCTCGTAGATAGCAAAGAGCATAAGCTCCGCGATATTTTTGAGTCGATTTAAGATAAGCGTGTTCAGCCGGGTGCCTGCCGCAACTAGGGTTTTGCCGCGCTTGTTTTTGATATCGGATGCAAGCACCTGATCAGATTCCAAGTCTTCCATGCTGACAACGATGGCATCTTCAGGCAAAGACTTTTCTTCATTCGCTGGTTTTCGTGGGGTTTTTATATTCACGGGGACGACCTTGTAAGCGATAGCCGGTTTGGCCACTGGCGTTGAGGACATGACACACCATATTTTTTCGGCAAGTTTCAGTTGTGAAATCGGTTTGCTCAGGAAAGCATCGCAGTCGAGCGCAAGGGCTGTTCCAAGCACCTTGTCATCATCTGATACGGTCATCATGATAATAGGTAAATCGGTGGGGACACCAGCGCTGCCAACGCGCACCTGTCTGAGTAAATCGAGACCGTTCATCCTGCCCATATTAACATCCAGAAAAACAAGATCGGGACCGTTTTTGCGAATTTTCTTTAACGCCTGCTTACCATTGGATGCCTCGTCAATGTGTTCGAAACCAATTTTTTCCAGAAGCTGACGCACGTAATTTCTCATGTAAGCATCATCGTCAACGATCAAGGTTCTAATCTGGCCATTTAGCCTATTCTTTTCAGTCATTTGCTGTCCCTCCCTGCAAAGTTAATTACTCAATAGACAACAGACTACCCAGTCGATGATAAGTCGGCGCGAATTTAATGTGAACAGAATGTGAATTCAGAGGTAAATATGGTCGTCTTATGAAGTTGGACGCAAATTCGCTTTAAATTTGTAGCCACGACCGGGAACGGTGATGATCAATCGAGGCGATTTAGGATATTCCTCCAGCCGTTTACGGAGCCGGCTGACCAGGACATCAATCATCCTTTCCGAGGCGCTATCATCGGCCCGGCTAACGGCATCAAGCAGGAACCCCCTTGTCAGCACCCGGTTCGACGCCGTTAGCAGTGCCGTTAGCAGGTCGAACTCGGCATTCGGGATAATCACGTCCTCTCCGTCAGGCGATGTGAGCGTTCCGCCGCTAACATCAAGGGACCAACCCTCAAAACGGAATACCTCGTAGCTTCTCCCCGCTCCGGAACGTTCGAGAATGTTGCGAATTCTCAAGATCAGTTCTTTCAAATCGCAAGGCTTGGTCACGTAGTCGTCTGCGCCAACCTCAAGAGCTGCCAAGCGGTCGTCTTGCTCGTCGCGAGACGTCAACACAATGATTGGCAACTGCGAACGCGACCGAATCTGGCGGGCAAGGACAAGACCGTCTTCATCGGGCAGCGTCAGATCAAGAAGGATCAATTGGACATCCTCCTTTTCAAGGATGTCGTACATAGCCTTTCCATCGTTCGCCGTTACGATGTCGTAGCCTTCCTTGGTAAGGCAGGTTGCTAGCAAGTTTTGGACGAATTGATCATCTTCAACAATTAACAGGCGATGCTTCATGAAAGGCCCCATTTGAACCTAAGTTGTTATCACAAAGTAATTTACATTGACCAGCCCCTCATGTCCACGCGACCATACACGTGTGATTTTTGTCTGTTAGCTACAAATAAGAATAAATTTGACCGTTTGTCTGTTGTGGGTCACTTTCTGTCGAAATGACGGCCTCGAAATCACTTCCGCTAAGCCACGCTTAACAGACGTAGATCGCTGAGAAGGTCAGTTTACCGTGCGAAAACGGAAGAAAATGAGTTGGTCGTGTATCACCGCTCCATTCATACTGAAGAGTTCATTATTGGTATTCAACACTAACCGGCCTTTCCAATGCCCGCTGGTAAAATGCCGTCCAAACACGCTGAACGATTGGGTGAATAAGTTCGGCCTTGTAACGCAGCTCACCGAATTTATTGGTTTTCAAAAAGTCATGCTGGGATTTCAGGTTTGCTGCCAGCCTCGCTAATGCATCAACGCTCGGTTCACGGCCCGAGCTTTTACACATACTGAAAGATTTGATGCATGTGTTGAATCGATCGGTTGAACTGGCATGCGCATAGCGGCCGAAATATGAAAGCCCGGTTTCTGGCCCTTTCTAGCTGAGGCTGTTGAACAAGACGGTTGATCTGTGATTCGGATCATGATTCACTCGTTTATTCAGAAACGGGGGATTACGGCGATGATGGGTGATCCGGTTGGACGGCAAGACCGTCTTTTCTACGAATTTGATTTAGAAGACATGGTGCCGGACGATCATCTGCTGCGGCGGATTGATCAGGTGCTGGATTTGAGTTGGTTGCGCG